>ENA-OPXC01001638-OPXC01001638.1-human-gut-metagenome-genome-assembly--contig:-NODE-1638-length-15008-cov-2.200762_pt1 | contig 15008 bp, 7 predicted proteins | sample MGYA00241512_ERZ502016 | MGnify/ENA primary metagenome ERZ502016 (study PRJEB25962, sample SAMEA2043043) | human gut metagenome | biome: human gut; feature: human-associated habitat; material: faeces...
CTCAAGTGAGAGATTGTTTATTACCAAAACTTATGAGTGGAGAAATCGAGGTGTAAATTATTTTGAAGGATTTTGAACATAAAGATTATTTTGATGCCAGATTATGTTTCCATGGCGATGAAGAGAAAGTTGTTGCCATACTGGATTCTTATGCTCAAAATCAAATTGATTTAACAGATATAAACAAGGTATTTGAACTTTATGATACAAAATTATTTTTTGAAATAGTATCTGATATTCCTGGGTGGACGGAAGAAAAATATAGTGAGTACAAAAGCAGGACGTTGAAATTAAATAATGTCGTTCATGAGTTTTTCAAGTCAATTACAGAGGATAATGTTGTTGCAATTTTTGATGAATGCTATGTGAGTTATTGGGATGACTTTAGAGATTTCTTTTATAAGCTTAAGACCTACACATGTTTTTCCGGAGAAAAGATATGTGATGTATTAAAAGGGCTTCATTGGAATACGTTTCAAATATTGCAAGATAAGGCATTTGTCGAATACTTTGACAAAGAGATTACACTGTTGCTTGAAGAACAGGAATATGGTTTACGATTTATTGTTTCACATTATTTGGAGGAACATGAGAAAGAGCAAAAGGTATATATTCCAAGACATAATCCTATTATTATTTTTTTTATACCCATATCTATGTATTTTATTTTTTCTGATAAACACGTACATAATCAATCTCATAACGTATCGGATAGGTATTTATCTCTACCTCGCCACCATTAATTCCACCCACCGCTAAGTTCAACAATATATATTGGGGTTGCATAAATGGATTCTTATAACTACCAATACTACCATTATAGGTATCTTTCAGTAAGATTTCATTTAGCAACTCATCGTCCAAATAAAGACGAATAGCCTCTTCGTCCCAATCCATCCGCCATATATGAAATTCGGAAGCCCAATCCGAATTTTTCTCCAAAAAATGGATAAATGGAATAGCCTTACTATTCCATTTTGCATTCCATTGACGATCTGTTCCCCATGCAGCATTGGCTAAAATATGAGGAATTCCATGCTTACGATAAAACTCCATGATATCTATTTCTCCACAGGAAGGCCATTCCATACTGCTTCCCAAAGTCCAAATTGCCGGCCATGCTCCTTTTCCTACAGGAATACGTGCGCGCACTTCAAAACGTCCATACAAAAATTCTTTCTTTCCTAATGTTGTTATAGAAGAAGAGGTGCACTCAATATATTCACGAGAAGTGCGCCAATCATAACTACCTGCTTTATATAACGGATTTTTCCGTTTTTCCGAACGTGCTTCTATCACAAGCAACCCACCCTGACACCAAGCGTTGTCAGATTGATACCATTGTAACTCCTCATTACGAGCATACCCCTGTTCATAATTCCATATTGATTCATCCAAACAACCGTCTTTATTGAATTCATCACTCCAAACCAATTGATAGTCTTGTGCATTACAATGCCCCCCTATAAGAAGTACAACACACAATTTCAGTAATTGAAATAATTTTATCATACATCTACTATCTTAAACAATATCTTTATAATCATCACAAGTAAATATTCCAAGGGTGATAGCGGCTGTTATACAGCCAGCTATCCATTGTCCTTATTTTTCAAATCCCTCTTCTGTTTTTATTTATTAATCCAAAGGCGCAGTTTCCGGATCATCTATTGCAACTTCTGCATCATACATCATAAATTCACCAATATTCCAATAGGAGGAACTTCCAGTAGCAGATGTTACACTAAAACGAAAATAAGTAAAAGTCTTACCTGGCATAAAGAAAGTAGAAATATATTCACTTCCAGCTGAACTAGGGAGTCCGTCCAATGTACCTACAGTTTCCCAATCAATACCATTATTACTAATTTGTAAATCTACCACACTAGGACGTCCACTTGTGGTCCAAGAATTATCCGTTCTGTTTATGTAACCCACGAGAAAATTTTCATGAGGTTCTTTCAAATTAACCTGAATCCACTGTGGATAAGGAATAGCTTCATGCCAATTCGTATGAAAAAAAGTATTTTTATCCCCATCCACTGCATTTTTTATAGGTCCTTCTGACGGTTCTTGAGCGTTTGTACTTAACTGTTCTGCCACTAATTTGATTTGACTTCGTGACACTAAAGTATAAGACGCAGGTGCAACTCCTGAAAGTGCTCTTACAACTTTAATCTCGCCACCTTCATCATTTGCGTTAAATGTTTGGAAATTAAACTCATATTCACCAAAACGAGCACGAGTTTCATCTATCAACAATTCCGTAGTTCCTTTTGAAACAATCTTATAGACAGTTTCTTTTGTCAAAGGATCATAATACCATATTTTAAGATAGGAAAAGTCACCAGCCGGAACTTCCCATCTAAGTTGAATTTGACCGGGAAGAGGCTCTGAAGTTACCGTCTCTATAGCAACCGGAACACCTGTATATCCTATTACATCAATAGCATCTAATTTATCATCGCAGCCTGCAGTAAACATAAAAACTGACAAAGCTGCTATCGTATATTTTATATTGAATTTCATAGTTCCATTCTTTATTATTCAACAATATTTACTATTACCAACCTGGATTCTGAATTAGATTTGGATTTTTTCTTATTTCTGAATCAGGGATAGGAAACAAATACATCTTATCATCCCAATAACGATTACTAATTACACGTTTATAAGTATATGTATCATTATTTTTGGTAATTTGCATTTGTACAATACTTCTTTGAGTATCTCCAGCCTTCCAACGCCGAACATCCCAAAAACGATGTTGTTCAAAAGCAAGCTCCACCATACGTTCACGACGATATTTCTCTACAAACTGGTTATTAGTCAATCCTTCAGGTACTTCAGGCATTTGCACATCTGAACGGTTACGAACCACATTAACAGCTTCACGGGCAGACATTGTGAATTCCGTACTAACAGCATCAGCTGATCCCAAATAATTAAATACCGCTTCAGCATAATTTAAATAGAATTCTCCCAAACGATATGTAATCCAATTATGGCGTTTTCCTCCACTACTGGTAGAAGCACTAATATCAATAGTCTTATCCAAGTACTTTTTCAAATAATACCCGGTGGGAGTTGCTCCAGCAATAGGTAGTGCATTGCGTCCTCCTATATAAATTTCCAATGGATTTGGATTAGTATCTGGCCATTTCTCACCATTTACAGCGATAGTCATTTCCATACGAGGATCACGATTATCATACGGTTTATTTGGATCATATCCACTTTCTGGCTCATCCCATGCTTTTCCTGTTACTTTCATTTCGTAAGCATCAACCAAAGTTTGAGTAGGACAATTACCTGACCCACCATTTTCCATTCCTACTGGGAAATTAGTATATTCAGGCGAACTAGTATCTCCGATACGACGTACAAAAATCATTTCTGACGCTTTCCAATTATCTGTTCCCCATAACTCTGAATATTTACCCATTTTTATGCCATTCTCTGCACAAAAATCAATAACTTTCTTACTAGCTAAAGCTGCTTGTTTCCACAAATTTACATCATTAGCTATATTAAATAAAGGGCTTGCTTGATAAAGTAATGTTCGAGCCTTCAAAGCCAATACTGCCTGTTTAGTAATACGACCAGTTTCAGGGCTTTCTCCATTAGCGGCATCATTTTCTAATTTAGAATAATCCACAGGAAGTTCATCTGCTATCTCATCACATTCCTTAATTATAAAATCAAAAACCTCAGCAGCCGGTGTACGCTTCACCTGATTGGCCTCTTCTTCAGTCAGCACCTTCGTAACCAAAGGTATATCGCCATAAGCACGTACCAAATTAAAATAGAAATAAGCACGCAAAAAACGAACTTCATACTTATAACGGTTAAAGCGATTCATCTCAGCTACATAATTTTTATCTTCTTTCAATTCAGAAAAATCGGCATTTTGTGATTCCTCCAAAAAGAAATTAGCATCCCTAATTCCACTATAATAATTCCATAGACTATGAGAATTAGTCGAGCTCCATGCACCGTTTATCCAATCATGTATTGAAGACCAACTCCACGCAAATTGCGCCTCATCACAAGCAGAGCAATAAGAAACCTCACTAGGCAAATCATAATCCAAGTAACTATATATATTCGTAACTACAGCTCCGGTACGTCCAAAATCTGTAAATACATAATCTTTATCATACACAGTATATTCATGATAGTCCAAATCCGCACAAGAAGCCATAACCGACATATAGGCTAACCCTAACAATATTTTTTTCAATTTCATAGTCATACTTTTTTAGTTATAAAAAATTAAAAGCCAACAGACAAACCAATATTAATAGAACGTGTGGTCGGAATACCATTTCCTATTGATTCCGGATCTATTTCTTTAATATGGTCCCAACAGAACAAATCAACCCCTCTTACATATAGCTTAGCACTGTTCAAATGCCATTTATTGACAACTGAATGAGGTAATTTATAATATACTTCACAATTACGTAATTTTAAGAATGATCCATCAACCAACCATACGGAACTTGACTGTGTATTATTCTGAACAGTTTCAGTAGTCAAACGAGGATATCGTGCATTAGGAGTTTCTGGTGTCCAACGATTTTCATAATAGTAATTTGAAATAGCATTGCCATTAGACAATGGACGATACAAACCATTCAATGTAGTCCATGAAGTATAATTTCCAACCCCTTGAAAATCAAAATTAACCCCTATTCCTTTCCATTCTGCGCCTATATTGAATGAATAATAAATTTCAGGGACACTAGAATTATAACCTAAAGGAATCTGATCAAATTCATTAATTACATTATCGTTATTCTGGTCTTTATACTTAATGTCACCTGGTCTCACGACACCGAACTGTTGGGACGGACTATCATCAATATCACTTTGATCTACAAAAAATCCCACTGCTTGATAACCAAAAATCTGTCCCACGGCTTTTCCAGTAGCACGAAGATACTCATAAGCTTTCGGTTCTTCCAACTGCTCTACAATTTTATTCTTAGTTAAAGTAAATGTTCCCCCAAAATTGAAACGAACCTTACCTAAGCTTTTTATATAATTTGCTCCAAATTCCAAACCTTTACTATCAACCACACCAGCATTAGCATAAGAAGCTGTTGCACCCAATATTGACGAATTCTTACCACCTGTATATACCCAAATATCTTGACGCTTTTCATAAAAAGCGTCAGCTGTCAACGTTAGACCACCAAATAAAGTAGCATCCAGACCGACATTATATTTATACGCTTTTTCTGTTGTACCATTTATTGAGGGCAATTGACCTTCCTGCCAACTTCCACCATTACTAAAATTATCTTGGATAGGATATCCACCACCACTCCCGTTCATGGTTTCATACCAATATCCGTTATAAGGAATATTATCCGTATTAATAACGCCGAATGAAGCACGTAACTTCAAGAAATTCAGCCATGAATAATTATTCAATAGACTTTCATTAGATGCAACCCAAGCAAGTCCTACTGTAGGAGAAATATGCCATTGATTTCCTGTTTCCAATAAATTAGACGCTGAGTTTACTAATGCAAAATCGAAGAAATAACGATTTTTATACCCATAATGCGTATACCATGACCAATTGCAATGATAAAGATTAGAGTTTATATTGGCATTATTGTCATATTTATAAGTATACATCAATGTTGTATATACTTTATGTTCTCCAAACTGACGCTTCCAGTCCACATTTGCCATAAAATTGAAAGAACGATACTGCCAATCAAGTTTACTTCCTCCTTTCATCTCACTGTCCGAGCCACCTGTATATTCGGAAAAAGCACTCGGTTCACCATTTTTCCATTCTGTCACAACAGTACTTCCATACGCATAATCTTTGCAATGATCCTCCCAATAAGAAGCAACATTATCATATCCCATACGAAAAGAGGCTCCTAAACCTTTCGTGATAGAAGACAAATCCTGTCTTAAGCTCATATCTGCCCACAACCCCAATGTATGTCCCTTGGAATAACCGCGACCCTGAGCCAATGCAACTGGATTATTATATCCATCCCATGTTGCATTACCACCCCACAAACCATTTTCTGTACGAATAGGAAATGCCGCAGATGGAGTCATATATAATTTTCCAATCAAATTATCAGAACCATATCCCGGACGACTAAATTCATTTAACATCCCCATAATATTTACCTGCATTTTAGTCTTAGGAGTCAAATCAATATCCAAATTACTACGAAAATTTGCTTTAGAATACTTCTCTTGAGTTGAATAACCATCATTCTCATTGGCATTTTTATAAAAGCCACGACCGTTTTGCAAATTCAACATTGTATAATAACGCAATTTAGAAGCGCCTCCACGAAAAGTTAAAGTTGCAATATCTGATGATCCTCTTTCACGGAACACCTCATCCCACCAATTGACATTGGGATAATAATAAGGATATTTGCCACTTTTGAAAGCATTCAATTCATTCTGACTATATTTAGCAGCTTTTCCATCATTAGCCAATGCCTCATTCATGGCTCTAGCATAAGTATACGAATCCGACATTTCGGGTAAACGATTTTGATAAGTAAAACCATGATCATAAGCAAAACTTATTTCACGCTTCTTATATAATCCACGCTTCGTTACGATATTCACTACTCCATTCGCTCCTTTATAACCATAAAGAGCCACTGCAGCTGCATCACGCAAAACCGTTACGGACTCCACCTCTTCCGGTGTAAGATAACGTAAAACTTGATAAGCGTTATCACGCTCCAAACCATCAACTACCAGCAATATACCATTATTACCATTTAAACTTTTTTGCCCACGAATGAACATAGAAGGTATTTGCTCCCACATGGTTCCCGTTTTTTGCATAGTAGTCAATCCGAGCACATTGCCGTACAATGAATTACCTACGGTATATGAAGATCTAGTTGCAATATCATCACTATAAACAGTAGAAGCTGCTCCCGTCGACTCAGTATAGGTCTGTTCCAATCCAAAACCGTAATTCACTTTATTCGAAAAGAAATCCATTATAACAGTCATCTTTTTATCCATTTCCGCCTTTACTACTTTTTTTGCATCATACGGCGTCTGAATCCAAAGCTGAGCATCCTTTGATACTGAAATTGTAAAATTTCCCATAACGTCTGTCGATACCATAGTAAGTGGTTGCCCCAATACAGACACGGCAGCTCCCGATACCGGGTTTCCCACCTTATCAACCACCTTACCAGTCACATTAACTTCTTCCTGTGCCATGGCATTCATACTTGTAAAAGCAAGTATTGTCAAAGCTAATATTTTATTTTTCATTGTTTCTAGTTTTTATTAGATAAAAAATCAAGTATTACCAACCTGGATTTTGAGTCAATCCATATCCTTTGTTTACTTCATTTACAGGAAATGCAGACAAATACCATTTTGAATTGAAATTTGTCCACCATGCACGAGCTGAATTAGATATTTTGAACTGAGTATATTTAAATTTTGTCGGAAAAGGTCCCCGTTTATCTTCCGGTTTATCAGACCATGAACCACTTCCACCATCAGCACGTTCAATAAGCAAACCATGTAAAGGACGCTCAAAAAGATCAGCACGCTTATTACGTATCATATCAAAGAAACGAACATCTTCCAACCCAAGTTCACAAGCACGTTCTCGTAATATTTCTTCCATCAAAGCATTCGAATCAGATAGTAAATTCTTGTCTTGATTCGACTCTATCAACCCTTTTAATCCGACACGCGCACGTACCTTATCCACCATCTCTATAGCTAGTTTCGGTTGATTATTTTTCAGAAGTGCTTCCGCATAAATCAAATACATTTCCGACATACGTAAATAAGGCCATTCCAAATAATTATTGGCTAGACTTCCTTTACCTTCTTTATAGAATTTATATAAACCGAAGCCTGTTGCATACTGTCCTGTTTCAGTACTTGTACTATTAGCGTTTTCACGTCCTCCTACCCATAATTCCACAGAACGGCCACTCCATTTAGCACCATTTACCAAAATTGTTTCATACAAACGTGGATCACGAGTAGGTTTATTATAATCATTATTCTCAAAAAACATATTATTATTCTGTACTGCCTTATCAAAGTCAAAGGATTCGCCTGTTGCCATAGGGAACATTTCCATATACTCCAATGTAGGCGTATAACCGCCATTGGGCACCCAATCGCCCCAATAATACCACCAATCCCAATTATACTTACCAATGATACGGGTAGAAATCAACAATTCCGAATTTTCACGTAAGAAATAAGCTTTATTAAAAGCCGCTCTATAGGCATCATTCGTATCACCAACAGCCTGAACTAGTTCATAATGCCCATTAACTTGCAGGGCTTGGAAAAATTCTTCACAAGCAGTCAGACATGCTTTCCATAATTCAGGTTTATATCCTCCGTACCACACTTGATGATTGATAACCGCTTCTTGTGGTTCTGCCGTACAATATGGTTCATTGTCATTAAATAAAGGACTTGCAGCAAAAAGCAAAATTTTACATTTCAAGCCCATAGCTGCCGCTTTAGTCATACGTCCTTGCCAGTTAGCCTCTCCATCCTCAGTCAAATCCCAAGGAAGTACAGTGGCCGCTTCATCTAAAAGACCTATCATAAAGTTCACTGTTTCTTCTACGGTAGCTCGAGGAACATCATATTCATTTTCAGCCGCAAAAGACGCTTTTACTATAGGCAATCCACCAAAATGACGAAACATATCAAAATAGCGAGAAGCTATTATTACCTTCGCTTCCGCTTTCAATCGTTCTTTTTCATTCCCGTCCATATCGGGTACACGATCTACATTTTCAATAAAGATCCATGAACTACGTATTGCCTGCCAAGTTTCTTCTTTAGTAAAACCAAAACGTGTTTCAGCTGTACCATCTTCTGTACTAGCAGTATAAGTACCAGAATAATAATGTCTATTCAAACCATCCCATGAATTATGAGAATGAAAACAATCAGATAAACATTCAAACATACCAGTATTCATCTTACCATCCACATCATTCCAGTTTGTGGCCAAACCATAATACAACTTTGAATAAGTATTCCACAAAAAACGACGAGCATACTCCGCTTTACCGAAAATTGTATCTTGAGTTACAGCCACACTTGGTGCTTTTTCCAAGAAAGCATCACCGAATTTTATATCATCGACACATGAAGTGGCAAGCGTTGCTCCCACAAATGCTATAATAAACCATTTTTCAAAATGTTTCATAAGATTTCAAGATATTAGAATCCAACTTTTAAACCTAAATTAATCACGCGAGTCAATGGATAATTTGGACGATCACTTTGACGTGACTCAGGATCCCCCCACATAAAATCCGTCAATGTGAATAAGTTATACGCACTTACATATAAACGGCACTGATTCATTTTTATTTTCTTCATGAAAGGCATATTAAAATTATACCCCAATTCAACACTTTTCAAACGTAAATAACTTGCATCACACAAATACAAGTCGGAAGCTCTATAATTGTTCGCTTGAGCTAACTTCGATATACGAGGGAATTTAGCCGTATAAGTATCGGCCGACGAACGCCATGTATTTTCATATTGATAAAGAAGCAATCCTTTATTTTGTGTATCTCCCAGCGGTTGACGGAATTCGGAAAGCATACGGTCTACATTCCACGCTCCTGTAAACTGCGCTGTAAAATCCCATCCCTTCCAACTAAATCCAAGATTCAAACCAGCTGTATATTCAGGAGTATCCACATACCCCAAATCACGGCTAGCATCATCTCCATCAATAACACCGTCACTGTTTAAGTCAGCAAATACCGCATCACCTGGCTGTAAAGATAAACCATGATCTGCTATAGGTCTACCAAATTCTTCCTGATATCTAGCCTCTGCAGTTTCATCATAATATCCCCAAAATTTATAAATCAAACGAGAACCAATTGTACGGCCAGTTTCATACAACCAATCTTCATTCTTTTCAATCTCATTCTTATAAACAATTTTGTTGCGCGCAAAAGAGAGATTGAAGTTTGCCCAATAACGGAAATCATCACCGATTTTATCATTCCATTTTAGCTGAAACTCATATCCTTTATTTTCAGTTTTACCAACATTCATAATAGGTAAAACCATACCCAAAATTCCCGGCATATAATCTGGAGAAGAAAGAATATCTCGACGGTTTTCTTTAAAATAATCTAAAGAAATATTTAGTTTTTCATTCAGAATAGAAAAATCAATACCATAATTCTGCTTAACAGATTTTTCCCAAGTTACATCAGCATTCGATTTACTAGCCTCATAAGCACCCGGCTTCTTATTTCCAGCATTCGTACCGAAAAAATAGCCATCGTCATTCAAAATATAAGCGTCTGGAAGATACAAAAATCTATTATTTCCGTTATTATCATTACCTACCATACCTACAGAGGCACGTACTTTAAAGTAATTGATCACTTTCTTTAACGGCTTAAAAAAAGACTCTTCACTGACAATCCAACCAATAGAGCCAGCTGGGAACAAGCCATAACGTTTACCTGGAGCAAAATTCTCAGAACCATTATAACCAACATTAAACTCTGCCATATATCGAGTTTTATAATCATAGGTAGCACGCCCCACAAAGCCAACATAAGCCGAAGGAATATCATCATAAGTACCTCCTGGATAATATCGTTTTGATTGATTATAAAGCACCAAACCTGTCACATTATGATCTCCAAATTTGCGACTGTAATTCAAAGCAGCTTCCATATACCAATCACGTGATTTACCTTCACCATTTGAATTACGACTATAAGACAACTGAGAATCAGAGCCACTCTTACGATAACCAATAGATCCATCATCATGAAGAACTGGTGTATATACAGCCATAGAAGAACTGGCTATTTTTTGTGTCCAATAACTAGTATTATAAGAACCCTTCAATTTAAAAGAAAGTCCTTTGGTTATAAAATCTAACTTTTGATCCAATACAAGATCCACATTCAACACATTTGTTGTTGTAGAACGGAAGCCTTTCCCATAATAAGAATTCAATCCGTCAGATCCAGTAAATGGTAGATAATCAGCATTTGAAACCACACGTTTTCCATCTACAATGCCTGCACCAGCAAAAGGCACAGCCCAATATAATTTACGGAACAGCTGATTCTGGTCTTCTCCAGACTCAGGAGTACGTTTAGTTTCAATACGCCCACCAATATTAACAGAAATTAATGTAGTCTTAGTCGCATCAAAATCCAAATTAGCACGATAATTGTAACGTTTGTAGTTAAAGTTAAAATTATCAGACGCTGCAAGTTGTTTGAACATACCATCTTGTGTAAACATACCTGCTGATACAAAGTAACGCATTCTATCAGTACCTCCCGATATATTTACATTATGTTGTGACTGAAACGCTGCCTTATTCATACAGTAATCAATCCAATTAATATCCGGATATAAAATAGGATCTGTATGATCTCTGAATTTTATCAATTGCTCTTCTGTAAATGTAGGTACTCCACCATCATTTACCTGTAAATCATTATAATAAGACGCATACTGATAAGAATTGGCAAATTCCAATTGTTTCGTTCTTAAGTTAACACCTGCCGAAGTTGAAAAAGAAATTTTAGCCTTACCTTCAGCACCACGTTTAGTAGTAATCAATATAACACCATTAGCACCACGAACACCAAATACGGCTGTAGCCGAAGCATCTTTCAATACCGTAATACTTTCTACCTCATTGGGGTCAATCTGCGAAAATTCGCGTTCTACCCCATCCACTTGAATCAAAGGTTTGGCATTATTCCAAGTAGCAATACCACGCACATACAAATCCGCCTCATCAGCACCGGGTTCACCAGAATATTGCACCGAAGAAATACCTGTAATCTGACCAGACAATACATTCGACATAGACGCAGCAGGAGTTTTTAGCAAATCCTCACCTTTCATTGAAGAAATGGCTCCTGTTATAGAAACTTTCTTTTGTGCACCATACGCTACGACTTGTACCTCACCTAACATTTGTGAATCATCTTCGAGCACAACTCTTAAATTCTTACCAGATTGAGGTGTCAAGACTTGATCTTTGTAACCGATAAAGGAAATTTTTATTTTTCCATTTTTAGGTACTGAAATAGAAAAAGTACCTTCAAAGTCAGTAATTGTTCCCATTGTAGTACCTTCTACAACAACATTCGCACCAATCACAGGCTCACCCGAAGCATCAACAACAATACCTTTTATAGTTTGCTGTTGATGTATTAACTGAACAGCCATAACCTTATCGGCAGCTGACACAACCAAGGGGTGAGAAGCTATGAAACCAGTGCAAAACAATAAGACAGTAGTAAATGCCTTACGATTTCTCATAAATGAGTTAGATTTCATTGTTTTTTCCTTTTTTAAAATTAGATAATAAGGTTTATAAACTCTCTATATTTTGTGGCAATCTTTTTACCCCAAAAAACTAATCAACTTATTGTTTCATCTAAAGTTTTTTACTAGATTTACAAATGTTTTAGATAAGATATCCTTTAAAACGATGCAAAAATAAAAGATGTTATGAAAAAACAAAGATTAAAAATTAAGCAAGAATGGTAGAAAAATCATTCATAACGAGTTTTTAGTCCATAATTGTCAAATATTCTATGGTTCATAAATTTAATATAATCAATTGTATTAGAATCACATATGTTATATATATGTTATTAGATGTTTTAATTCCAGCTACTGCCCAGCCATATATGATTAAAAGATTGGGAGTAGAAGACGGAATATCTAGTAATTATGTAGTTGGAATCACCCAGGATCAACAAGGTTGTATGTGGATCGCAACCGAAGACGGATTAAATAAATTTGATGGTAATCATTTCACCGTATATACAAAACACACCTCTGGCCTGACCAGTAATGAACTAAATACCGTATTGGCCGATCCCAATGAAAATATTATCTGGATTGCAACTCAACGCAACGGATTATGTGCATTTAACTGTGATCAAGAAACATTTACCTCCTATATAGCTGAAAAGTCACAATTACAAACAAATGACATTACTGACTTGTCTTATGCCTCAGATGGAGGAATATGGATAACCCACTATCATGTCGGCATAGAACATTATAACCCCCGAACCAAAAAATTCACAGCCTATAGAAATGATGAAATACAAGGGTTACCGATTCCCAACTGGACTTCTTGTGAAGACAGAACAGGGCATTTATATATTGGACATGCCTTCAATGGATTAAGCATCTTATCATTAAAAGACAAGACTGTTAAAAATTATATACCTGATCCCAAGGATCCCAACAGTCTGCCCGGACAAGAAGTTCGAGCCATTTGCATAGACAAGAATGACAATGTATGGATCGGAACAAACGCAGGACTTGCCCTCTTTAATCCTACCACTGAAAAATTTACAGTATTCAAACATAATCCCAATGATGACAATTCACTATTATCCAATTCTATATACGATATCAAACAGATGAAAGACGGGAAGATATGGATATGTACCAACATGGGAGGAGTAAGTATATTAGATTTACAACATAACGCCTTTATTTCTGCAGAAGAAATAGATTTTCAAAATATAAAGGCCACCAATGACAATTATGGGCTATCTTCACCTAATGCACGATGTGCCTATCAAGATTGTTATGGTAATATATGGATAGGAAACTATCGGGGAGGTATCGATTTCATTAGTCATACCCAACCCATGTTCAATATTCTACCTTATACAATAGAAACAGCAAAAGGACTAAGCTACAAACAAGTGTGGGGAATGTGGGCTACAGACAATCAAGTATGGCTAGGAAGTGAAGATGAATTGGGATTATTTATAAATGGAAAGAAAATAAAGACATATGATCTTTACTCGCATGAACTTGTGTACAACACGCATATCAATACCATTTATGAAGACAGACAGAAACGTCTATGGCTTGGAACTTACAAAAACGGAATACTGCTCTATAAACCAGATAAACAAGAAATTGTTCACATATCCTCTAGTCTATTCAACAATCTAGATGTCAGATGCTTTTATGAAGATCAGAACGGAAAAATGTGGATTGGGACTGAAACCGGAATCTATTCCTGTACAAATGAAGTACTCGTAAAGGAAGAAGAAATACAAAAACAATTACCAGACATCATGGTACATTCTCTTTTGCGTGACAAAGAGGGGAAATTATGGGTAGGTACTTTCGGCAAAGGCATCTCTATCTTTGATGTAAACAATAAGCTACTATGGAATTTCGTTATTGAAAACGGCTTCTGCTCCAATGCTGTGAATCACATGATAAAAGATTCAGAAGAGCAAATATGGGTTGCGACCCGCGAAGGACTAGCCGTATTCAAAAATACCAGCCAACCAAACAGATACAAAATCTTTAAAGAAAAGGAAGGTTTAGAAAACAGTCATATACGTGCTATTTGCGAAGATTTGGAAAAAAGAATTTGGATAAGTAGTAATGACGGCATCTCCTGTTTAGATCCAAAACAAAACCTATTTTATAATTATAATCATCACGACGGAGTTCCGATGGGTGATTTCATGAACGGCTCCACTTGTATGACTCACAATGGAATTATCTATTTCGGCTCTCAAAATGGAGCATGTTTCTTTAACCCCAAAGAACTATCTTCTATCCGCCAAGTTTCCCCTGTTAAAATCACCCAATTCTGCAAATACAATAAAAAAACAGAAAGTAAAGATGCTGAAATTTCAATTCCATTCAAAAAGGGAGTAGTCCATTTACCTTATAATCAGAATAGTTTTCGCATTACATTTAATGTATTAGACTACACACAAAGTCCACAGGTAGAATTCACTTATATGCTAGAAGGCCTTGAAAACAGATGGTATGACACACAAGGAGAAAATCAAGTAATTTTTCGTAATATTCCTCCAGGTAAATATAACTTCAAAGTGAGAACACGCATCCGTAATCAAGAATGGGACAAAGAAATCGCCTCATTGAATATCTTTATTGCTCCTCCCCTTTGGCTTACCTGGTATGCC
>ENA-OPXC01001660-OPXC01001660.1-human-gut-metagenome-genome-assembly--contig:-NODE-1660-length-14893-cov-2.586804_pt1 | contig 14893 bp, 10 predicted proteins | sample MGYA00241512_ERZ502016 | MGnify/ENA primary metagenome ERZ502016 (study PRJEB25962, sample SAMEA2043043) | human gut metagenome | biome: human gut; feature: human-associated habitat; material: faeces...
AATCCTTTCTCGTAAGACCAAGAACAATCCGGTGCTTATCGGTGAGCCTGGTGTAGGTAAGACTGCAGCAATCGAGGGTCTTGCACAGCGAATCGTGGCAGAGGATGTGCCGGAAGGTCTGAAGGATAAGAAGATTTTTGCCCTGGACATGGGTGCTCTGGTAGCAGGTGCCAAATACAGAGGTGAGTTTGAGGAACGTCTGAAAGCAGTCCTTGAAGAAGTAAAGAAGAGTGAAGGAAACATCATTCTTTTCATTGATGAGTTACATCTGATCGTTGGTGCAGGTAAGACTGACGGAGCCATGGATGCAAGCAATATGCTGAAGCCTATGCTTGCCAGAGGTGAGCTTCACTGTATCGGTGCCACAACTCTGGATGAGTACCGTCAGTATATTGAGAAAGATGCCGCTCTGGAACGTCGTTTCCAGCCTGTTATGGTAGATGAACCTACAGTGGAGGATACCATTTCCATCCTTCGTGGTCTGAAGGAGAGATATGAGGTCTTCCATGGTGTTAAGATCACAGACAGTGCGCTGGTTGCAGCAGCTACACTTTCACATAGATATATCACAGACCGTTTTCTTCCTGATAAGGCTATTGACCTGGTGGATGAGGCCTGTGCCCTGATCAAGACAGAGCTGGACTCCATGCCTTCAGAGTTGGATGAACAGCGCCGTAAGATCATGCAGCTGGAGATTGAGGAATCTGCACTGAAGAAAGAGACAGATAACCTGAGTAAGGAACGTCTGGAAACACTTCAGAAGGAGCTGGCAGAGCTTCGTGATACCTTTAATACCCAGAAAGCACAGTGGGATAATGAGAAGCATTCTGTAGAGAAATTACAGAAGCTTCGTGAGCAGATTGAGGATGTGAATAAGCAGATCCAGAAAGCAAAACAGAACTATGATCTGGAGAAGGCTGCACAGTTACAGTACGGCGAACTTCCGAAATTACAGCAGCAGCTGGAAATCGAAGAAAAGAGTGTCAAAGAAAGTGACAGAAGTCTGGTTCATGAGGCAGTTACTGATGATGAGATTGCAAGGATCATTTCCAGATGGACCGGTATTCCTGTAACAAGACTGACAGAAGGCGAGAGAGCCAAACTCCTCACTCTGGAAGATCAGCTTCACAAGAGAGTTGTAGGTCAGGATGAAGGTGTGAAGAGGGTTACAGATGCAATCCTTCGTTCCAAAGCCGGCATCAAGGATCCGACCAAACCTATCGGTTCCTTCCTGTTCCTTGGTCCTACAGGTGTAGGTAAGACAGAGCTTGCCAAAACTCTGGCAGAGAATCTGTTTGATGATGAACAGAATATGGTCAGAATTGATATGAGTGAGTACATGGAGAAGTATTCTGTATCCAGACTGATCGGAGCGCCTCCGGGATATGTAGGATATGAGGAGGGCGGTCAGCTTACTGAGGCAGTCCGCCGTAAACCATACAGTGTTGTACTTTTCGATGAGATTGAGAAAGCACATCCGGATGTGTTTAACGTACTGTTGCAGGTACTGGATGATGGCCGTATCACAGATTCTCAGGGACGTACAGTTGACTTTAAGAATACAATTCTTATCATGACTTCCAACATCGGTTCTCCGTATCTGCTGGATGGTATTGATGAGAATGGTGAGATCAAACCTGAGGCACAGAGTCAGGTTATGGATGACCTGAGAGGTCATTTCCGTCCAGAATTTCTGAACCGTCTGGATGAAATAATTATGTTTAAGCCCTTGACAAAATCCAATATTGGTAAGATAGTAGACTTGATGGTCGGCGAGCTTGACAAACGTCTTGCAGACCAGGAGCTTTCCCTGGAACTGACAGATGCAGCCAAGGATCAGGTTATCGAGAATGGCTATGACCCGGTATATGGTGCACGTCCGCTGAAACGTTATCTGCAGAAATATGTGGAGACTCTTGCGGCACGAAAGATTTTGTCCGGAGATGTTCACGCAGGTGATACTCTGGTGCTGGATGTTCAGAATGGGGAATTCATTGTTACGGTAAAGGACGGAAACTAAATGATACCCAAAGATCCAATGATTCTGCTGAGTTATGTGAATACTCAGCTCAGGGATTACTATGATTCCCTGGAAGCACTCTGTACATGCAGAGGACTGAAGAAAGACGAACTGGTGGCGAAGATGCATTCCATCGACTATGAGTATGATGAAGCAACCAACCAGTTCATATAGGAAATATGCGAAATGCTCTCTGACAGCGGGAATTGCTGTTGGGGAGCATTTTTCGTATTGCATATAAGAAAGATCCCTGCTTTAATTGCCAAAAAGTGATAAACTGCGGAGCAGTTATTGGGTCATGTGTTTCAAAATCAGTACAATTTTAAAAAATAGATAAGGCAGCACAAAAAATGTCAGTAATAAAGATTAAATCGTTAAAATATAAACGAAAATAATCAGGGAATATGTAAAAAATGTATAAAAAAACAGGAAATAAAGTATAAATATTCACTATCCACACAATTGATTTTTGTATGCTGTATGATATAATTGCATCTGTAAAAAACAAGCGCATATTAAATAGGAAGAAACACGTATATGAAAAAAATCTCCTGAATGATAATCGCGCTGTACGAAAATACAATATGGAGGTGGCAGTTTTGAAAAAGTTGGTGACCGTACTGGGTGCTTTTTTTGCAGTTCTTCTGGCTTGTCCGTTGAGTGTATTTGCGGCAGAAGGCAGTAAAGCACCATCTACAGTACCTGTATGGCTTTGCATTCCCTTTGCAGGGCTTTTGTTATGTATTGCAGTGATGCCTCTGGTAAAAGCGGAGTGGTGGGAGTCTCATCAGCCACTGGTTGTTGCCTTATGGATCATTCTGATGGTGGTTCCATTTGCTTTCGTTTATGGAGCCGGAAAGACTGCAGAGACAGTTCTGGACTGTATTGTGAATGATTATCTTACATTCATCATTCTGTTATTCGGCCTGTTCTGCGTATCAGGTAATATTACCATGGAGGGTGATTTCGCAGGTTCCCCCCGTGTTAATGTAGGTCTGCTTGCACTGGGAACTCTTCTGGCAAGCTGTATCGGCACTACAGGTGCCAGTATGCTGATGGTACGTCCGGTAATTAAAATGAATTCATGGAGAAAGAGAAAAGGACATATTATGATCTTCTTTATCTTCATGGTTTCCAATATGGGTGGATGTCTTACCCCGATTGGAGATCCGCCGCTGTTAATGGGATTTATGCGAGGCGTTCCATTCTTCTGGAGTCTACATCTGTTCCCTGTGTTGATCTTTAATATGGTCATTTTGCTGTTTGTATTTTATCAGATTGATAAACGTTCCTACAGAAAGGATATTGCAAATGGACGTAAACCGGATATCCGTAAACCGGGTACTCAGTTCCGTCTGGATGGACTGCACAATATCATCTTCCTTGTGATGATCGTTGGCGCGGTAATTTTAAGCGGTGTACTTCCGGGAATGTCCGCATTTCAGGATGCTGCAGGCAATGTAAGAGGCATTCATCTTTTTGGAGAAGTAACCCTGACATTCCCGGCACTGATTGAAATTGTAATCATATTGCTTGCTGCTTTTCTTTCCTTTAAGACAACAGATAAGCAGATTCGTATCAGAAACCATTTTACCTGGGGTGCGATCCAGGAGGTTGCGGTTTTATTCATCGGTATTTTTATCACTATGCAGCCTGCATTGATGCTTCTGAAAGCTGTAGGACCGAATCTGGGAGTTACTGAACCGGCAGAGATGTTCTGGGCAACCGGTGCTCTTTCCAGTTTCCTGGATAACACACCTACTTATCTGGTATTCCTTACAACAGCAGGAACATTGGCATTTACCAATGGAATCACAACCACACTGGGAACTGTACCGACCAAGGTTCTGTCCGCAATTTCCTGCGGTGCAGTATTCATGGGTGCCAACACTTATATCGGAAATGCCCCGAACTTTATGGTAAAGGCAATCTCTGATGAGAATGGTGTGAAGATGCCGTCATTCTTCGGATATATGCTGTGGTCTGTTGCATTTCTGGTTCCGGTGTTTATTATCGATATGTTTGTATTCTTTTTATAAGGAGGGAGGATCATTATGCAGGATAATCAGGAAAAATGTAAAGAACTTGCAATACGCATTTATAACCTGGACGAAGAAGTTTATAAATGTGTGGGTTCCTCTCTGGGACGTACATTTACAGGACAAAAAGAAACAACTCTCCGTCATCTGGCAGCACTGATGTATACCAAGCCGGACGGACATCTGCTCAGAAGTGAACTGGCGCTGATCAGTAACATGGCCCGTACCATCAGGGATAAGAGCGAGAGAAGACGTCTTATGATAGAGTATGACAGTATTCTGAAAGAGATTGAAAGTCTTCCGGATACATTTGGACAGACAGATATTGTAGATAAAGAACGTATCAGTCTGAATAATCTGATCGCAAGACGCCAGAATGAGATTTCCGAAAATGATCATCTGATCATCTGTATCAGCCGTACACAGGGAAGTGGCGGTAATGATATCGGATTTGAACTGGCGGATCAGCTTCAGATCAACTATTATGATGCAGAAATTTTTGATCAGGTTATGAAGCGTCTGCAGGCAGACAAAAATGCAGTCAGTGATACTGGTAATTTTGAAGGGTTTGATAAATACAGAAAGAAAAAACACACAGATCTGAAAACCTGGTTCAGGGAATTCAATCGTTATCATGGACTTCCGAAGCAGGACGCAGTATTTTTCAATATGAGTGATCTGATCTGTGAACTGGCAAAGAGTGAAGACTGCGTGATCATGGGACGTTGCGCAGATGCGATTCTTAAGAATAATCATATTCCTCATATCAGTCTGTTTATCAGTGCTCCCTTCCAGGTTCGTGTGCAGCACGTTATGGATATCCGTAATATGAATCTGAAGCAGGCAGTACGTTTTCTGAAGCAGATGGATAAGCAGCATAAGAAATATTATGAATTTTATACCGGTGAGAAATGGGGAAAACCGGAGAATTATGATTTGTGTATCAACAGTGCCAACTATGGACTGAAGGATACCATTGAGTTGATCCAAAGAATGTTGGATCAGAAGGTTCACTAAAATTAAAAATGATGGTTGGATAAAAAATAAGCTCTGTGGATAGAAGTTTTGATCCACGGAGCTTATTTTTCTTTTTTATTTCCAGTTGAATGTGAACATTCCATAAACATAGATAAAGGCAATCATAATCGGAAGTACAAACCGGAAGAGCGGTTTCATCCAGCTCTGTACCTTTAAACCCTTACCGGTATTGCTCTCTTTGATAAAGTTATCCCATCCCCAGCCGAACTTATTACAGCAGAAGAGTGCAAGGATGAGAGAGCCAAGGGGTAAAATATTGTTGGAAACAATAAAATCCCAGAAATCAAGCCAGGTAGTTCCTTCGGCAAATGGCTGGAAGTGGAAAACGCTGAAACCAAGGGCTGTGGTAAGTGCCAGAAGAAAGACACCTGTGCCGCAGACCACGCTGCCTTTTGGACGGGACCAGCCGGTAAGCTCACGGATCATTGCCAGAATGTTTTCGCACACTCCCAGAACTGTTGACATGGCTGCGAATACCATGAACAGGAAGAATAAGGAACCCCAGATGCGACCTCCGGACATGTTGTTAAAAACTGCTGCCATTGTATCAAACAGAAGGCTCGGACCTGCGTTTACTTCCAGATTAAAGGTGAAGCATGCAGGGAAAATAATAACTCCTGCCAGAAAAGCAACCAGTGTGTCCAGTGCGATAACATGGATAGCTTCCCCCATCAGAGAATGTTCTTTACCAATATAGCTGCCAAAGATAGCCATGCCACCCATACCTGTAGACAAAGTAAAGAATGCCTGATTCATTGCCCCTACGATCACCGAACCATCAATCTTTGAGAAATCCGGTTTCAGATAAAAGGTCATTCCCTCACCAGCGCCTTTCAGAAAAAAACTGTGCACAGCGAGAGCAAGCATCAGCACCAGCAGTGCAGACATCATATATTTTGTCACACGCTCCAGTCCTCCCTGAAGATTGAAGGAAAGGATGAAAAATGCAATGACTACAGTGACCAGTAAGAAGAATACATTCACAGAGGGAGAGGAGATCATGGCTGAAAATCCCAGTGAACCATTTTTACCTCTGAGAAACTGTACAAAATAATAAATGATCCAGCCGCAGACAACAGTGTAAAATGCCATCAGGGCAATGTTGCCAAGCAGACAGAACCAACCGAAAATCCCCCATTTCTGTCCTGGCTTTTCCAGCTTACGGTACATGAAAAGGGGACTTGTCTGAGCCGCTCTTCCGATGGAAAATTCCAACACAAGAGCCGGGATTCCCAGGATGACCAGACACAGAAGATAGATCAGCATAAAGCTGCCACCGCCATTTTGCCCGCACATCCACGGGAATTTCCACACATTTCCGCAGCCAATGGCGCAGCCGGCGGAAAGCATAATGAAGCCAAGCCGGCTTCCAAGCTGTTCACGTTTCATAAGATAACGCTCCCTTCAGAAGTTCATATAAGAGATATTATAAGATAAAAAACAATATTTGTAAAATTGATTGTTTTGTTGTATATTATTGAAAATATCGTTTATATAAGGAAAATAACGCTTCTGCGTTTCGATGGGAAACATTGAAAAAAATATGGGAAAGGAACGAGAAATGGATACAAATGTGTTAAAAACTTTTATTGCAGTATGTGAATATTCCGGATTTTCGGCTGCTGCAAAGGAACTGGGATATACGCAGTCTACAGTTTCTTCACAGATTAAACAACTGGAAAAGGAACTTGGTGTCAGGCTGTTTGACCGTTATTATCATAAAATCAATCTTACGGAAAAGGGAGTTTTAGTTTTGCAGCAGGCTCGAAACATTCTGAAGTCACAGGCGAAAATGCTTGATTCGCTGAATTCGGCTGAAAGCATTGAAGGCGAGATCCGGTTGTCTATGTCCAGTTCTGTCTGCAGCAGATATTTTAAAAATGATTTTCTGCGTTTTCATCATCAGTATCCGGAAATAAAAGTGGAGATAACAGAAAACGGTACAGAGCAGATGTTTGATAAATTGCGGAAGAACGAAACAGATCTGGTTTTTACTCTGGACAGGCATATTTATGATTCGGATTTTATTATTTGTGCGGAACAGGAAGAACAGGTTCATTTTATTGCAGCGGCTGACAATTCTGTTACAGACTGCTCATGGAAATTAAGTGAAATCTCTCAGAATGAGTTTGTGTTAACAGAACAAGCCATGAGTTACAGAAAAATACTGAATGAAATCCTTGCATCCCAATCACTGGAAATCCGTCCGGTTCTTGAAATCGGAAATCCGCTCCAGATATGTGAACTGGTAAAAAACAGCAGCCTGCTTTCCTTTCTTCCGGATTTTATTTCGGAGAAATATGTGAAAGACGGACAGATTAAAAGACTGGATGTTGCCGGCTGCCCGGTAACTGTATGGACACAGCTGCTGCTTCATAAAAATAAATGGCGGTCTCCGGCAATTAATGTGTTTATAGAATTTTATAAAGAAGTCATGCAGAGATAGAAAGAAATATAAAATATTAGCCGGACAAAATAAAATTGAAGTTTACAAATTAGAAATATCAAAGTTAAATCTAAAATAATTATAAACTGCACAAAAAACACTTGCATTTTTTGTCTAAAAGTATATTATATATGATTAGTCAGGCTAATCAAAAAACAATATCAGACCTGAAAGAGGACAGAGGCCGGAAGGGAGTGAAGTTATGTGGTGCCCGGAAGAGGAGAAGAATGAGAAAGAGAAACGAGAAGAGAAAAGCATGCCTGCTCTCTTTATGGAGATCAACCGCCAATATGGTATGAGATGTATGCAGCGTATACGGGAAATTGGTATCCAGCAGGGACAGATGCCGATCATTATGATCGTATACAGACATAACGGCTGCAGCCAGAAGGAGATTGCAGAGTGGATGGGTGTAACACCGCCCACTGTAAATGTAAGTATCCAGCGTCTGGAGAAAGCAGACATTGTCTGCAGGAAACGTGATGATAAAGATCAACGCATCATGCGTGTATATCTGACAGAAAACGGAAGAAAAATCGTGGAGGAGCTCCAGCAGGAAAGCAAAGCTGTGGAGAAAGTGATGTTCAGCAATTTCAGCGAAGCGGAGCTATGTCTTTTACGAAGGTTTTTTGGGCAGATTCTGGATAATATTTCGGAGATACCTGTCAACAGGTAGAAACTGAAAAATACATGATGGAGCAGATTGAGAAAACTGTATCAGCATGTTCAGATAAAAATATTGTCTGTGAAAGAACTGACCTATGAGTTTGACACAGACATACATTAAAAATAGGAAAAGAGGGAATCAAGCAATGATTAAACTGATGAAATATCTGAAGAAATCAGCGGGATACATTGTCCTGATCATAGCACTTCTGTTTCTGCAGGCGTACTGTGATCTTTCCCTGCCGGATTATACCTCCAAGATCATTAATGTAGGTATCCAGCAGAAAGGTATTGAAGACAGTGTGCCGGATAAGCTTCGGGATTCAACCTTGCAGAATCTTCAGATTTTTATGGATGAGGATCAGAAAAAGGAAGTTTCACAGAATTATACACAGGAAGATGATACCTGGTTATTAAACGATGATATTTCCAAAGAAACCAGAGAGAATTTAAATGAGGATTTCTCCAAGGCAATGATGATGGTATCTGCCTTTTCCGAAGACAGTGAGCAGGGGCAGGCAATGGTTGCACAGATGGGTCTTCCAGAAGGAACAGATCCACTGACAGCACTGGCGCAGATGCCGGAAGAAGCAGTACAGCAGATTATGAGTCAGGTGGATGAGAAGCTGAAAGATATGCCGGAGTCTATTGTGACACAGGCTGGTGTTTCCTTTGTTGCTTCAGAATATGAAGCACTGGGAAAAGATGTGGATGCCATTCAGATGCATTACATCCTGATGTCAGGTATCAGAATGCTTGCCATGGCACTGGTGATCATGCTGGCAGCAATCAGCGTCACATTTATTTCGGCCAGAGTGGCAGGCAGACTTGGTCATGACCTGAGAAATAGCATTTACCGCAAGGTTATGAGTTTCTCCAGCAGAGAATATCACAAATTCTCCACAGCATCCCTGATCACCAGAAGTACCAATGATGTGCAGCAGGTACAGCAGGTTATGGCAATGATGTTCCGCATTGTTCTGTACGCGCCGATCCTTGGTATTGGTGGTGTGATCAAGGTATTGAATACAGATTCTTCTATGACATGGATCCTTGGGGTGGCAGTTGCACTGATCCTGGTTGTGATCTTTGTGCTGTTCCAGGTGGCAATGCCAAAATTCACTATCTTACAGACTCTGATCGACAGACTGAATCTGGTATCCCGTGAGATTCTGACAGGTATTCCTGTTATCCGTGCATTCAGCCGTGAGAAGCATGAGGAAGATCGTTTTGAGAAAGCGAACCTGGATCTGACAAAAACAAACCTGTTTGTCAACAGATGTATGACTTTTATGATGCCCATTATGATGTTGATCATGAACGGAGTATCTGTACTTATTATTTACAGTGGTGCCCATGCAGTAGACAACGGAACCATGCAGGTTGGTAATGTTATGGCATTTATCCAGTATGCAATGCAGATCATTATGTCCTTCCTGATGATCACTGCAATGTCTATTATGCTCCCGAGAGCAAATGTTGCAGCGCTTCGTATTGATGAGGTTCTGAAAACAGAGGTTTCCATTCAGGATCCGGAAACTCCGGTACATCCGTCAGAAAGTGTGAAAGGTGAGATCGAATTTGACCATGTATCCTTTGCTTACCCGGAAGCAGGTGAGAATGTACTGACAGACATTTCCTTTAAAGCAAAGAAAGGTCAGACGATTGCAGTGATCGGAAGTACAGGAAGTGGTAAAAGTACCCTGATCAATCTGATCCCAAGATACTATGATGTGACAAAGGGTTCTGTTAAAGTGGATGGTGTGGATGTCCGTGACATGACTCAGAAAGAGCTTCGTGATAAGCTGGGATATGTGCCGCAGAAGGGTGTACTTTTCTCAGGTACCATTGATTCAAACATCCGCTATGGTAAGCCGGAGATCACTGATGCACAGGTAAAGGAAGCAGCAGAGGTTGCACAGGCTACAGAATTTATTGATACCAAACCGGAGAAATATAAATCCCCTGTATCACAGGGAGGTACCAATGTTTCAGGTGGACAGAAACAGCGTCTGTCCATTGCCAGAGCCATTGCAAAGGATCCGGAGATCTTTATCTTTGATGACAGCTTCTCTGCCCTTGACTTTAAGACTGACAGTCAGTTAAGAAAGGCATTGAAGGAGTACACCAAGGATGCAACTACTGTGATCGTTGCCCAGAGGATCAGTACTATCCTTGGTGCAGACCAGATCATTGTACTGGACGACGGACATATGGCAGGCATTGGAACTCATAAGGAACTGATGGCAAATTGTGAGGTATATCAGCAGATTGCAAGATCTCAGTTATCAGAGGAGGAACTGGCATGAGCGAACAGAGAAGAAGAGGTCCTATGGGAGGACATGGACGTATGATGTCCGGCGAAAAGGCGAAAGACTTCAAAGGCTCCATGGCTAAGCTTTTCCGCTATATGGGACGATATAAATTCCGCTTTATACTGATGTTTATCTTTGCAGTAGCGGGAACTGTGTTTAGTATTGTAGGGCCTAAGATTTTAGGTAAGGCGACAACAGAGCTGTTTAACGGCCTGGTTGCCAAGGTAAACGGAACCGGTGAAATTGACTTCGGAAAGATCGGGATGATCCTGTTATGGACACTTGGATTATATGTGTTAAGTGCATGCTTTTCCTTTGTACAGGGATTTGTAATGTCAGGAATCTCCAATGATGTCACCTATAATCTGAGAAAAGATATTTCAAAGAAAATCAACAGACTGCCTCTGAACTATTATGAGAGCAGAACAAACGGTGAGATCCTCTCCCGTATCACCAATGATGTGGACACTTTGCAGATGAGTCTGAACCAGAGTCTGACACAGCTGATCACATCAGTGACAACCCTGATTGGTGTATTTATTATGATGCTTTCCATTAATGTGTGGATGACTCTGGCAGCACTTCTGATCCTGCCGGTTTCCATGTTCATCATCCAGACTGTCATGAAGCATTCCCAGAAATACTTCCAGGATCAGCAGAGCTATCTGGGTAAAGTAAACGGTCAGATCGAAGAAAACTTCGGTGGTCATAATGTGGTCAGAGTTTTCAACAAAGAGAATGATGTAGTAGAGGAATTTGAAAAAGACAATCAGAAGCTTTATGAATCTGCATGGAAATCTCAGTTCTTCTCAGGAATGATGATGCCGATCATGCAGTTTGTAGGTAACCTTGGATATGTAATGGTAGCTCTCTTAGGCGGCGTGTTTGTAATCAAAAAAAGTATTGAAGTCGGTGATATCCAGTCCTTCTTCCAGTACATCCGTAACTTTACACAGCCAATCCAGCAGATTGCACAGGTTACAAACCTGTTACAGTCCTCAGCAGCAGCTTCCGAACGAGTATTTGAATTCCTGGAGGAGCCGGAAGAGAGTCAGAATGAGAAGAACCCTGTAGATGTTAATACACTTACAGGAGATGTACAGTTTGAACATGTAAAATTCGGTTACAATCCGGATAAGATCATTATTAATGATTTCTCTGCAGATGTGAAGGATGGCCAGAAGATTGCCATTGTAGGTCCCACAGGTGCAGGAAAGACAACTATGGTGAAACTGCTTATGAGATTCTATGATCTCAATGGCGGAAGTATTAAGGTAGACGGTTATGACATCAAAGACTTTAACAGAAGCAGTCTGAGAGAGATGTTTGGAATGGTGCTTCAGGATACATGGCTGTTCTCAGGGACCATTATGGAAAATATCCGTTACGGACGTCTGGATGCTACAGATGAAGAGGTGATCGCAGCAGCAAAGGCAGCCCATGTGCACAACTTTATCATGCAGCAGCCGGGCGGCTATGACATGGTTCTGGATGAAGAAACCAGTAATATTTCCCAGGGACAGAAACAGCTTCTCACTATTGCCAGGGCAATTCTTGCCAATAATAAGATCCTGATCCTGGATGAGGCAACCTCCTCTGTAGATACCAGAACCGAAGTGCGTATCCAGAAAGCCATGGACAATCTGATGAAGGGCAGAACCAGCTTTGTGATCGCACACAGACTTTCTACCATCAAGGATGCAGATCTGATTCTGGTTATGAAAGACGGTGACATTATCGAGCAGGGAAATCATGAAGAGCTTCTGTCTAAGAAAGGCTTCTATGCAGACCTGTATAACAGTCAGTTTGAGAATAAGGCAACTGCCTGAAATAGAAAATTACAGTATGGAAATCATGATATAAATCATGGTGTAAATCTATGGCAATTTCTGAAAAAATGAAATTACTGTAAGAAAGAAATGTATTATAAATCCCTCAGGGTATTTGTGAAAGAGAATATATCCGGCTCCAGGCTAATGCAGATATTTCTTTTGCCAGGCAGATATAGGATCGCACAGATACTGGATGAGGGATTTTTATTATTGTTTACTGCAGCTTCTTATGGATGCATAGAAACAGATGAATCGAGATATACCGTGCAAATTTACGTCTTTTCTGTAAGAGGGTAATATGTTATAATTAAAAACCAATCTACGAAAATTGATATATTTTATCATCATAATGATAAGAGAAAATGATAACAATAATAAGGAGTATTGTAACTGTGAAATTGCTGAACAGTTGCAAATATCAGAGGATATCAACAATATGACAGATAAGAAAAACGGCAGAGAATATCTGGGCTATGTGCTGGAAAAATTAAAAGAACGTATCACAGAGATCAGCCTCTCTCTGGTGGAAGGCCAGAAAGAGATTGAGGGAATGCATGAGTATTACTGGGAAAATTATACAGAGATGGACCAGTATGGCTATGAGAATTATGATAATCAGCAGGCATTGTTCCGCCAGATTTCCGCAAATGAAGAGCAGCTGATCCTGAAGCAGAGATTTCGCAGAATGGCAGATTCTCCATTCTTCGGAAGAGTGGATTTCATTTACGAAGGAGAGGACGAACCGGAGATCTTTTATATTGGAATTGGAAATTTTGCAGAGAAAGCAGGGCATATTCCATTAGTATACGACTGGCGTGCTCCGGTAAGCGGTCTGTTTTATGACTATGACAAAGGACCGGCTTCTTATGAGGCTCCCATGGGCGAGATTCATGGTGAGGTTGCTTCGAAATGGCAGTATAAGATCCGCAACGGAAAAATGATCTATGAATTTGAAAGTGATGTAAAAATTGATGATGAGATCCTGAAAGCAGAACTGGGAAGTAACGGTGAGGTACAGCTTAAGAACATTATCCGTACCATTCAAAAGGAGCAGAATGCCATTATCCGAAATACCAAAGACAGGATCATGGTGATCCAGGGTGCAGCAGGAAGCGGGAAAACTTCCGTGGCGCTTCACAGGATCGCCTATCTTCTCTACCATGACAGACAGAATCTGAAGTCTTCCAATATTCTGATCCTGTCGCCAAATGGAGTGTTTTCCGATTATATCTCCCATATCCTTCCTGAACTGGGAGAAGAGAATATTAAGGAAATGAGCTTTGATCTTTTTGCCTATAAGCAGCTTAGGGATACAGTTTCTGACTGCGAAGACCGCTATGATGAAATTGAACGCAGAATCCGTTTTCCGCAGAAAGCTTCTCTTGCAGAAGAGAAACAGTCCATGGAATTTATAAATCTTATGGAACGCTATCTGGTGGAACTGGAAGACCGGCTGATGAATTTCAGGGATGTGGAATACAATGGATTTGTAAAGACAGAGCCTGAGATCATTGAACTGTTTTATTTTAAATTTCAGGATTTTCCGCTTCTTTCAAGAATGGATGCAGTTGCAGATTATTTTATTGACGAGGTGGAAACTCTGCGGAATCGTGATCTGGCAGATGATGAGAAAGACCTGATCCGTGAGAAATTCATGAAGCTGTATGTGACCGGAGATCTTTATGTGATCTACAGTCAGTTCCTGAAAGAGAACGGATACAAAGGACTTCCGCGTGTTTCTTATGAGAAAAGAAAGCTGAAATATGAGGATGTTTATCCTGTTCTTTACCTGAAATATCGTTTGCAGAGCCAGCAGGGAAGAAGCAATATCAAGCATCTGGTGGTAGATGAGATGCAGGATTACTCAAGGCTTCAGTATGAAATTCTGCAGAGGATTTTCTCCTGCAGAATGACGATCCTGGGTGACCGGGCACAGACTATGGATGATAAACAGCAGGATGTGCTGAAATTTCTGCCGAAGATTTTCGGGAGGGATATCCACAAGATCATTATGAATAAGAGTTACCGTAACACCATAGAGATTGCGTCTTATGCAAATCAGCTTGCGGGTATTGAAGATATGGAACTCTTTGAACGTCATGGTGCTCCGGTGGAGGAGAAAATATTTGCAGATATGAGCCATGCTGCGGAAGAGATTGCAGAAACTCTGAAACTCGGCGAAGAAGAATATGAAACAGCAGCGGTTGTCCTGCGTACAGAGAAAGAAGCAGAACATATGTGGCTTCTTCTGAAGGAAATTCTGGGAGAAAAAGGATTTGATATAAAAGAACGTCTGTCTTATCTGGACAGAAACAGCACAAGCTTTAAGAAAGGTCTTACAGTTACGACATTCTATCTGGCAAAAGGTCTGGAATTTGATCAGGTATTTGCAGTATTTCCGCAGAAAGACCAGACACCGCTTGTGCGTCAGGCGAGATATATCGCTGCAACAAGAGCCCTTCATGAACTGCATATGTATGAAGTGGAAAAATAAAAAAGTAATCGTTACTGTTCACTCCGTTCACAGTAACGTAGCC
>ENA-OPXC01001670-OPXC01001670.1-human-gut-metagenome-genome-assembly--contig:-NODE-1670-length-14835-cov-4.222395_pt1 | contig 14835 bp, 21 predicted proteins | sample MGYA00241512_ERZ502016 | MGnify/ENA primary metagenome ERZ502016 (study PRJEB25962, sample SAMEA2043043) | human gut metagenome | biome: human gut; feature: human-associated habitat; material: faeces...
ACTTTTTTGAAATGTTTTGATATAATGTACTTAGTTCGATAGGAACTGCAAAACAGAAAGTGAGGTTATTTGAAATGCATGAAGAAAGCGAAAAATTAATAATGGACTTTGTAAAAGGTTACTACAAAAATCTTGGGTACACATTAGTTGATTTAAACAATAAGACATGGCAGAAAGTATTGAGGGTTTCGGTTTCTAAAAATCAGTATTATGTTTTTAATGGATATCACGATTATTTTATTAGTTTTGATTTTTCGGGTAAAATGATTGTAGTATTAGATATGACAGCAAAAAATGAAACAACTTTTACGATTATTGAGTTTATGACAACTATTTGTGATTTACTTTTGTCTGTGTATTAATTAGAAAAGTGAGGTAATAAAAATGTTTAAAACTGATAATATGGTTTTAGAAGAATTAAAAGAAAAATGTATAGGGAATATATATGATGATGACATGTATGACATTATTATTGAAATCTTTGACTCTGAAAACTATGTATATATAAACAAAAGCTCAAATTTCGGCTACGACTTAATCGCATATGAAGATAAGCCAAATAGCACTTGTTTTTGCTTTGAAATGAATAAAAAGGGGGTTGTTACAGATATATGGATATAAACATATAAATATCAAAATAATTACTTGACAATAGAAACCCCATATGGTACAATTGTATTGTACCGATGAGGTACAAAAAAGAAGAAGAAAGAGAGACAAAAAAATGACAAGAACGATTGTAACCACAAAAGCACTTTGTAAAGTGCTAAACAAAAAAGAAGAAAAAATTGAAGAGGTAGAAGTTATCTTAGTTGGTTCATTTCAGAAAGAAAAAAGAAAAGAACAGGCATTATCCAAAAAAATTGAAGAAATGGGGTATACCTTCATTTCAAAGATTTCTGAAACAAAGACAGAATCTGTATATTCAATGTCAGATTCTGAATTTATTAAATACGCAAAAAACGTGGGAAAAGAAGAGAAAGAAAGCGAGGAATAAGCAATGGCAATTAAAATAACAGAAAAATCGAGGGAATTTACAAAAAAAGAATTATATCTTATGACACAGGGGGCAGAGATTACAACAATTAAAGAAGTACCAGATGGTACAATAATTGATGTATCAGGTTTCCTGTATTTTGAAGATACGAAAGATGACGAAACTGCATATCTGCTTTCCATCTTAGATAATAATGGCGATGTTTTCACGACACAGTCACGAACATTTAAAGAATCTTTCGAAAATATTATTGGAATAATGGAAGATGAGGATTTTTCTATTAAAAAGTTGTCTGGAGAGTCTAAAGCAGGTAGACACTTTGTAGATTGTACACTGGTTTAAATTGAAAACACATATAAATAAATTAAAGAATCTTTTTGTATTAAATTAAAATCGTTTCCGCTGTTACTCTAACAGCCACAAAAATTCTATATTTTGTAAAAAAGGGTATATCGTTAAAAAAACGGTATACCCTTTTGTATTAAGCATTTCATGTTTCACATGAAACATTTAAGAAAGTGAGGTAATAACATGGCAAGAAAGAAAAGAAGTAAACTTGAACAAGACTATTATAGAGAAAGAAAAAGAATACAAAATTACATAAATAAAAAAGAAAAACAGGATTTCTATTATATGTCTAATATTCCGAAAGTACCCAAAAAAATCACAAGAGCGAGTATAAACCGCCTCAAAAAATTAACAGCTAAAAAATTGCTTTCACAGATGAGATTTTTAGCTGACAAAGAAACGGGAGAATCTACCAGTGGTGAACGTGGTCTTGATATCCTTAGAAGTCGTTCTGCAAAAAAAGCTGCTGAAACACGAAAAGCAAAAAAGAAAGCCGAAACGGAATTTTTTGGTGGAGAGATTTTTAATGATACACCTGATATTCCCGAAACAGGCGGTGTATATATTGGTACACGAATAGATGCGGTTCTTAAAAATTCTATAGAATCTTTGTTTGCATTAGAAGATGAAAAAGTTTGGCATGATTCAAACGGAAAACTTATACGAGGTAATATTAAAAATATTGCACAAAATAAAATAAGAGGTATAAGAGAAGTTTATGAAAGAAATAAATCTGATTCTTATTTTTCTTATTTGAATAGTAAAGCAGACAGAATAAACGAATTAATTGATACCGCTTTACGAGATTCGGACCAAAATGTAGTCGAACTTTCGCTTACACAATTATATATGATTTTTTCGCAAAATTATAGTATTAATGAATTAAAAAATATAGAAGAAATTTATGAGGAGTGATATTAATGAAAAAACCTACTATATTTTGCTGTGACTTTGAAACAATAGTAGAAGAAAATACAGAAGCACAAAATAAATCATATGTCTGGTCATCGGCATTAGTAGAGGTAAACACAGAAGATGTAAAAATCTTTAATAATATAACAGAAACATTAAATTACATAACAGGATTAAAGAAAGATGTACTATTGTATTATCACAATTTAAAATTTGACGGTTCATTTTATATTAATTATTTATTAAAAAATAATTATAAACAAGCTTTTATTATTACAGATGAAAATACAGGTGCCGGATATTTTAAAGAAGAAAAAGAATTGATGAATAATGAGTTTATTTATTCTATTTCAGACCGTGGGCAGTTTTATTCTTTAACATTAAAAGTACATAATAAGATTATTGACATTCGAGATTCTTTAAAATTACTACCTTTTTCTTTATCTGATTGCGGAAAAGCATTTAAAACAAAACATAGAAAGACAGAAATGGACTACAAATCTGTAAAATCTCTTAATGAATGTAATGAAAAAGATATAGAATACATAAAAAACGATGTTTTAGTATTAAAAGAGTGTATCGAATTTATGTACGAAAAAGGGCATACAAAATTAACGATTGGTTCATGTTGTAAGTCTGAATATCTTAAAATTATTAAAGAGAAAAAATTAAATAATTTAATAGATGATAAATACGGAACCCCGAATAACAAAGAGGTTTTATTTCCCGACTTAACTAAAATAAAAGTTAGAAATAAAAATGAAAATTTCGATGAATGGGTTCGTAAATCTTATCGGGGCGGATGGTGTTACGTTGTTAAGGGTAAAGAAAATAAAAAATATGGGAAAGGAACTACAGCGGATGTTAACAGTCTTTATCCATCTATGATGTCATCTGAATCAGGCAATAAATTTCCGGTCGGAAAACCTTTTTATTATAATATAGAAAAGGCCGAATTAATTCCTAATGAAATGTTACAAAATAAAGATAAATATTATTATTTTATACATTTTACTTGTCGATTTAAAATAAAAAAGGGGTATTTACCTTTTGTTCAAATAAAAAACAATTTAATGTATGATGGAACAGAGTGTTTAGAAACGTCGGATATATGGGATTCACGAACAAAAACATACAACCCATATTTTGTTGATTTCGACGGAAAAACAAAATTAGCAACCGTTACCATGACAATGACAGAAACTGACTGGGAATTGTTTAAAGAACACTATAATATCACAAATTTAAAAATTCATGATGTTACATATTTTCACGCTGAAATTGGAATATTTGACGAATATATTAACAGATATCGAAAAATTAAAGAAGAAAGTACAGGTGCGATGAGAACTTTAGCAAAATTATTTTTAAATAATTTGTACGGCAAACTTGCGACAAGTTCTGATTCTTCTTTTAAAGTAGCATATATTAAAGAAGATGGAAGTCTTGGTTTCTACGTTGTAGAAGAACACAAAAAAGATACATGGTTTATTCCGTGCGGTTCTGCAATTACAAGTTATGCAAGAAACTTTACAATCCGTGCTGCACAAAAAAATTATTATGGTAAAGATAAACGCGGCTTTATTTACGCGGACACAGATTCGATACACTGTGACCTAGAGCCCGACGAATTTACAGGTATTAGAGTTCATAACACAAAATTTTGCTGTTGGAAATTAGAAACACACTGGACAGAATCTATATTTGTAAGACAAAAAACATACATTGAAAAAGTAGATAAAGAAAACTTAACAGAAAATGAAATCGGAATTTATACAGGAGAAAAAGTTAAAAATGAAAAAGGGTATTATTACAATGTAAAGTGTGCCGGAATGCCAGAAAAAAGTAAAGAAATATTTATAAAATCTATCGAAAACGAATTAACAGAAGAACAACAAGAAAAATATGAAATCTTTTTATTTAAAAAAGACAAAAACGGAAACTATAACAGAGCAGAAAAAAGATACAAAGATATTACAGACTTTAAAGTAGGACTTGAACTACCATGCAAGCTTAGACCTAAACAGGTGAATGGAGGTGTACTACTTGTAGAAACAAGTTATAAAATGCGGTAGAAACTACTTGACAGAATTGTAATAATATGTTAATATAAATATGTGGCTGAAATAAGAATGTAATAAATGTGATATTTAAAGGAAAACAGTGGGAACTGTATATATTACATTATTCGGGATATTCCTAACCGATTATTACATCATTTTCAAGTCCAAAAATAAACTTATATCTATCCTATTTTGAAAAAATAGGGTAGATATTTAAAAGGGAAGTGTAAAAAAATAAAACATTATAAAATAAATAAAATTGATAGTTATAACAGAATTATTAATTTTATAGTTGGTGCTAGGTCAATAGGAAAAACCTACGCATTAAAAGAGAAATGTATAAAACAATTTAAGAAAAACGGCTATAAGTTCATCTATATGCGTAGATATTATGAAGAAATTAAAAGCATAAAAGATAAATTATTCGATGATATGAAATCTATCTTAGATGAAAATGAAAGTATCGAAGTCGTTGGAAACGAAATTTTTTTAACTAAAAAAATAAAAACCGATTCAGGAAAAGAAAAAAAGATTACACAAAAAATGGGTGAATTTTTATGGCTTGCGAAATCGCAGACAATAAAATCTGCAAGTTTTATCGAGTATCGTACATTAATTTTTGACGAATTTATTATAGAAGATACAATTCATCATTATTTTAACAACGAGGTAGCAAGTTCTTTTATGTCTATAGTTTCAACAATTATTCGACTTTCAAAAAATCCAAATGAAACTTGTAAATTCTATTTACTAGCAAATAGTGTTTCTAAATACAACCCATATTTTGATTTTTTTCATATAACAAATTTAACAAATAAAAAACAATTTTACACAGAATTTAATAAAATGATTGTATTAGAATATAATACAGACACAACCTTTATAGAACAAGCAAACGATACAATTATATCTGAGTTGATAAGAGGGACAGAACAAGAAAAATACATGATAAAAAATGAATTTTATCTTGATGACGAAATTTCATTTATTCGTAACAAAATAAATAGAGATTTTCTTTATACACTTACAATACGTTACAAAAATATTAATTATGGTGTTTTTAGCGACGTAAGAACGATGTGGATAACAGACAAAATTGATGAAACTTTTAAAGAAAAATATTCTGTTTTTAAAGATGACATTACACCTGACTATCCAATTATTTCTGATAAATTTAAAATGTTAATAAGTTATTTCTATAAATCAGGAAATATTTATTATAAAAACGTGAAAATCAGAAACGTTATGCGAGACTGTTTTCAATATATTTAAAAAGAAAGAGAGGTATTATAATGAATGAAATTGTTTCTATAATTTCCACTGTCGGCTTTCCAATAGCTTGCTGTTTAGTACTTGGTTACTACGTTTTTAAAGTAACTGAATCTAACAGACAGGAACTAAAAAATGTTAATGAAAAATTACAGGAAATTATTGAAAAAACAAGTGAATGTATCACAAACAATACAAATGCACTTTACGAACTAAAAGAATCAATTTTAAAAGGAGATAAAAAAGATGCTTAAAGATGAATTTATTGAAACCATTGGTGAACTTGCAAATCAGGTTAATAATTCCTTAACAAGGCATATTTTACCATCTATCTGTGTAGCACAGGCCTGTTTAGAAACAGGGTACGGACAGTCAGAAACAATGTTAAAATATAATGCCCCATTCGGAATTAAAGCGACTACAAAATGGGGTGGAAGTTGCTACAACGCAACTACACATGAATATTACAATAATGTTAAAGTCGCAGAGGGTGGCTGTTTTCGTGCTTACGATTCATTAAAGTCAGCTGTTGCCGATTATTACAATTTATTAACAGAGTCTACATACTATACAGGTGCTGTTAATAATTATGATTTTGTTAATGCTGTTGAACACTTAAAATCGTATTCTACTGACCCGAATTATACAGAAATGTTAAAATCAATTATTGTTACAAATAATTTAACAAGATTTGATAATTCATGCGATTCAGGGAATATCACAGAAATTGCATTAGCTGTTTTCCGTGGCGAATACGGGGATGGGTTAGAAAGAAAAAGTCTACTTGGTTCAAAATATGACAAAGTACAGAGTGAGGTAAACAGACTTTATAATTTAGCAGTGCAGGCAGAAAACGGCAATTTTGGAAATGGCCAGGAAAGAAAAGCAGTTTTAGGTGTAGACTATTCAGCAGTACAATATTTAATTAACAATAATTTAATATATTAATATTTGCTGACGTATCGGCAATACGGCGGAAAGTGAGGTAAAAATATGACAGAACTTGAGGCATTAAACATTATTATTGAAAAGATTCCTGATATCGAAACTGTTGACAATGAACTTAATATAATTAAAACAGCATTAGAAAACAAAGAAAATAGTTCTGAAAAGGGTGAGGATTTTAGAGCAAAATATGAAGAATTGCGTGAAAAATATATTGCACGATTTAAAGGATTCACTCCTGAAAAAGAAGAAAAAGAAGAAAAAGAAGAAATCGAAGAAAAAGAAGAAAGTGATTATTCAGAATTATTAGAATAGAAAGCGAGGTATTACAAATATGTTAAAAGCAAAAAACAGCGAAATTATAGGTGCATTAAATAAAAATACAGGTAGTGCGATTTATTCTGCATTTACGAAGGAAGATTTAGCTGACATTAACAGTGTTTATGATAATATTATGCAGAATAGAACACTTAGAAACGACTTTGTAAATTCGTTAGTGACGCAGATAGGTTTCATTTCTGTTAATAAAATGTTATTTGAAAATGAACTTGCCGAATTAAAAAAGGCACCGATGAGATACGGGCAGACTGAACAGGAAATTTTTGTTAATATGATTGAAAGTTCAGATTATAACTTTTTCGCAGATGAAAAAGAAATATTTCAGCTTTATAAATCAAATATTATGACCGCATTTCACGATGTAAATTTCAGAAAAAAGTGGGCGGTAACAATTTCATACGATGAATTACGAAATGCGTTTAGGGATGAATACGGCTTACAGTCTTTAATAAATGCAAAATTAGATGTTCTTTACAGTTCCGCAAGTTACAAAGAATATTTAGTTACAAAAAACCTTTTAACACAGGGGTACGAACACGGATGTATTTATCCTATCGAAGTTCCTGAACCATCAACAGAGTCAAATATTAAGGAAATGTTAATTGCGATTCGTTCTACGATTGATACATTAAGATTTCCCAATCCAAAATTTAATTACGCAGGTTCTGACGCAACCTCAAGACCCGAAGATTTGGTATTTGTGACCACACCTGACATTAACGCAAGAATTGATGTAAATGCTTTAGCATACGCGTTTAACATGAGTAAAGCAGAGGTTTCCACAAGGACGATTATAGTTGATTCACTACCGTCAAATGTTTACGGCTTTATTACAGATGTAAGATTCTTTAATATCAGAGAACAGCACAGAGAATTTGCGGAAAACTACCGTGGAGATAATTTAAGATGGAATTTCTTCTATCACTTATGGGAAATGTTTTCAATTTCTCCATTCAGACCGTGCGTAGTTTTCACATCGAATCCAATTGCAGGAGATGAAATTACTATTTCGGGTGCTGATTCTATTACAAGAGATTCACAGAATGTATACAAAGCTGAAATATCAGATTCAAAATCAACAGTGGGCGCGGTTATCCCCCAAGCAGTAGACTGGGAAATCGTCGGAACGGTAACAGGAAATACGACAGGATTCGTTTCAGGTTCAGGTATTCTGGTTGTAGATAAAAATGAAACGGTTACATCTATTACAATTAAAGCAACTAGTAGATATAATCCTAGTGTTTCTATTACTAAGATTATTACGGTAACTGTGTAATAAATATTTAATATCTACCCTACAAAATTGTAGGGTAGAATGTGAGGTAAAATATGATTGATTTTCCAAACGTACCCGATATTACAGGGATATTAATAAATTCAGAAATACATATATGCAAGGAAATTCCGTGGGATTCTGAATATAAAAATGTTAGATTGTTTTCAAATAAGGAAAAAGCATGGGAATATGTTACAGCAAAAGAAATATATTCATATACTTGTACATCTGTTAAAAACAATCGGATTAAAGTTGCGTGTGATTATTCTGTAACACTTGCAAATGCAAATTATCTGTGTTTTAAAAATAATGATAATATGTTTTTTGCATTTATTATGGATATGTCTTATATTTCACAAACCGTTGTAGAATTTACATTTAAAATAGACATATTTCAAACTTATTTCTACGAATGTAATATGTTACCTTGCTTTGTAGAAAGAGAACACATTAGTAGAAGTGAGGATGTAATTGGTAATAACACCTTACCCGAACCTGTAAGCACAGGTGAATATATGCTCTCTGAAAAGCAGAGTGTCCCATACAACGATATGAGAGTTTTAGTTTATACGACAGCGACAGAATCGGCAACAGGTGTAAAAATGTATTACGGTGGTATGAATAACGTGTTTTCAGGTGTTAATATTTTTTCAGGTACAAATATTACGATTGTTCCACAATTAGCAATGCTAATTTTAGCAGGTAAAGAATCGGAAATAATTCAAATACAAATGTGTCCAACTTTTTGCGGAGATTTGACAGACCCTGAAAACCCTGTTTTTGCAAATACTGTAAATGTGAGTGTTAATGTTTCAAATTTATTTAACGGTTATATACCAAAAAATAAAAAATTATATACGAATCCATATTGTTTTGTACAGGTAGATAACAACTCGGGCGGAACGATGGAATTACGTTTTGAATTATCAAATGACAAAAACACACTTACAGTAAGAACGACTGGGTGTCTTTGTACAACCCCAACAATAATTTCATATCCTATTGATTATAACAATCAGACAGAATTTAGGAATGAATCTATTGTACATTCTAACTTTCCTACTTGCGTAACGGCAGGAAATGCTTATGCACAGTGGCTTAATGCTAACAATATTACACTCGCGACAGCCGCACAAGCTCAAGCAATGCGGACAGAGTTTTCAAGTTTAGCTAATATTACACAGGGTACAATTGGCGGTATTTCAAACGCAATTTCAGGAAATATTACAGGTGTATTAAATAATGCAGCATCTACATTATTAAATCAGACTGGAATAAACTTGAATCAGGGAATTTATGAAATGACTATGGACGCACAGTATAAACAAGCTGCACAAAAGCCAAATGGGGCAGTAGGTTCAATCGGGTCTGGTTCTATTAATACCGCAATAAATAGAAATCAAACAGACATAATTTCATACTCTGTCAGAGATTACAAAAGTATTGACGACTTTTTAAGTGTGTACGGCTATACAACTAAGAAAATAAAAACACCAAACATTAATAACAGAAATTTATGGAATTATATACAAACTTCTAATTGTGTATTACAAGGGACGTGTGGCAATAATTATTTAACAGCTTTACAAAGTATTTTTAACAAAGGTGTCTTTGTATGGCATACCAATGATATTGGTAATTTCGATGTAAATAATAATGGATAGAAAAGAGGTGTGATAAATTTGTATAATTTAACAAATCAATATAACAATGTTGATTTTAGATTAAATGAAAAGAAATTATTAAAAACACAGAATCAAGCTAAACTTATTACAACGGATTTTAATGTTTTATATAATAATTTCTTAACAAGATTAACAAATATATATGTTAATCGGTTTGTCTGGGATAATTTACCTATAGAGATTGAACCGTGGTTTCTTGAAAGGAGTCTATTAATGAATGGTGTATGCGTTTTTTTCTATGACGAAATTATGAATGAGTATTTAATAACATTTGTTAATTTATCGGGTGAAATGAACGTGTATAATATTCCACAGAAATGGAAAGCATATGCAGCAAACGGATATTCAAGAAATCTAAATTCAAGAAATGCTGTTATTATTTATAACAATAACGACTTCATGCCTGATTTTAATACACTTTGTTTATACGCTGAAAGAATGGCTTATATTTATGTAATCTATATGAAAAATATTGCTTTACAGAAAAATTCTATTTCTATCGCAACAACAAAAGATACTTTACTTTCTTCTAAAAATATTGTAAATCAGATTGACGAGGGAAAAGATTACATATTTATTAAAGATATGTTTGATGTTGATAAAATAAAACCGATTGATTTACAAGTAGAATTTAAAGCGGATAGATTGCGTGCTGAAATGCGGAGTGAATTTAACGATTTTTTAAATTGGTGTGGAATTGAATCTTTTACGTCAGACAAAAAAGAAAGATTGGTTTCAGGAGAGACTTCAGGTAATAATGGGTATGTGGAAATTCAAAGAAACATTGGTTTAAACGCAAGAAAACTTGCTGAAAGAAGAATAAATAATATGTTTAACTTAGACCTAAATGTTAAATTCAATTCTGAAATAGCGTCACTTGTTAATTTAGGTAACGATTATATTTCAGAAATAATACAAAAAGGTGGTGCTGAAAGTGAGTAAATATACATTATCCATTTATGAATGGGCAGTCGGAACGATTGGAAATGAAAATGCTACACTTGATAATGTTAAACAGATTGCAAAAAGTCTTGTTTTCAATAAAGATTTTAATTTTTATAATGGTTCTGTAAATGATAAAAATGAATTTATTAACAAATTTATCAATAAGTATTTATACGAAGAAATTGGTTTAGAAACTCCTGCTTTATGGAGAGATAGATTGTATACACGTTTAAATATTAAAATTCCTTATTATAAAAATTTATATAATACGTTAATAAATTCTTTAGATGAATTACAGGTTGTAAATTCAGACACTACAACAAGAAACAAAAGTAACACTGATAAAATTGAAGAATCTAACAATAATTCGAGTAAAACAGATAGCACTGTAAATGTTACAAGTAGTAATAATAATTTAACAAATAATAGTAATTCAGGCACTTCTAAAACTGACAATAATAGTCAGAATTTAAGGAGTGATGAACCGCAAAGCACTATTACAAGTAATGCATACGCAAGTTTGCTTGAACGTAATGAAAATATTACAAATGTTAATAATTCTGAAAACAGTGAAATCCATTCTATTGATTCGGGAAAAAGTGATTCCGCAAGTGCTGTAATTAGAAATGAAACAAGTAATAAGGCAGAAAATAGAAATGGTTCTGAAAGTGAAGTTGTTACAAAGGAATTTACAGGTGGAAATAAGGCTGAAATGTATAAAATTTATCGGGATATGATTTTAAATATTGATGAACTATTACTAAATGAATTTGAGGACTTATTTATGCAGATTTTTTAAAGTGAGGTGTATTAAATGCATTGTAATAATTATAATGAATTTTGTAAAATTTACGGAATAACCCCGACTGAATATGATAATGAAAGTTTAAGTTATTATCAGGTTTTATGCAAAGTTTTAAGTAGACTGACAGAATTGGAAAGAATTTTTACTTGTGAAACATCAGAAAAAGTGTTGGAAATACTTGGTTCTGTGTTAGGAAACGCAACGTATGATAAAGAAAATAATAAAATTATCTTTTCATATGAAATAAATGTAACAAGTTGTTTACATAATTATAACCTTGAAAATGAAGAAATAAAAATTGAAAGTGAGGAAAAGAAACATGGATGTATCAAAATTTGTGCTGAATAATGAAACAATTAATGTGAAAGACACACAGGCAAGAGGTAATATTACAACAATTAAAGGAGATATTACTACTATTAAAAGCGATATTACAAAAATCAAATCAGATATTTCTGATATTAATAATTTTGAAATATCGTATAGCAGTTCAACAGAAACAATATCAATTGTAAAACAGTAAAGGAGAGTGTAAAATATGAGTGATTATGTAGATAAATTTGGATTGTTTGGGAAAGAAATTTTAATTAGAGATACTGAAACAAGTAATGCATTAACCACTTATAAAAAATCAAACGATAATAACATTAATAAGTTATTATCTGATGTTTCAAGTTTAAAAACAAATATAGCAAATATCACACCAAAAATTAATTCATTAGAAAACAACGTAACAGAAATAAAAGAAAACTTTATGACAATTCCTATTGCTAATCGAAACATATTTATTGTTGATTATAAAGGAAATGGAGATTTTACAACCATTACAAATTGTTTAAAATACATTTACACTAGGCCAGATATTAAAACGAGTGGAGATGATAATTCACCGGAAAACTGTACAATTTTAATCATGGGTGGAACATATTCAGAAGATATAGACTTGTCAAACCGTTCCGGAATTACGTTTGTAGGAGTTGGTCGAGTTGTAGTATCTGCAAAAACAACAAAATTAAATGGTGCTGTATATATTACAGGGTTCTTAATATTTAATAATATTTTATTTTATAATAATCAGACAAATGGGTATGCTGTTCATTATGAGGGGGGCGGTCATACACACTCTTCTAATTCTGCAAAATACTATGAAACTCAATTTAATAATTGTTTAATGTTTGCAGAAAAAAATGCCGGCGTTGGAATAGGATGTTCAAATGACCATACAAGATTGAGATTTAATAGTTGTGAATTTCGTGGATATGCTGGGAGAGATGTTTATTTGCATAACTCTGTTTATAGGGGGGTAGACAATATTATTATTTTTCAGAATTGCGTCGCTTTTCAAAGTGGGATTGTAGAGATTGATGATGCAGCAAACTTTAACGGAAATGTTAATAAGTTATCACTCATTATCGTGGGTTGCACATTTATGAAGATGAATTTTAGAAGAATAGAATCGAGAACAAATCACTTCATTGATGATAATACAAACATTACACTTTCTCCATTATCGGGCGGTAACACAGGATTAGCTTTTAACTATAAAACATATCAGGGTTATACAGTAGTGTGTTATAAAAATTATAATTTTACTACAGGTTCGTCAAGTTCGGACACATATTACACTTCAATAGAATTTCCAGATTCGCAGATGTACGATGTGAAATTAATAAATGTTACTATTGTTTCTAACAATCAGGATATTACTACAAGCTGTCAGATTGTAAATTCACAGAACGCAGTTAATATCGCAGTTCCGCAGACAATAGCAAGTGGGTCAGATTTACTAGCAATATCGGTCGTTGGCTACCCTAAATAAAAATAAAAAGAGAGAGTTTTTACTCTCTCTTTTCTTCTACTTTGCTAATAATATAAATAAAGCAATCTTTTAAGTCACAAGAATGAAAATAATGTAATTTATTTTTATATTTTATAGAAATACCACAGAAACAATCAACGTATATTTCCATTTCAATTTTATCTACAGTTATAACATTTTCTTTGACTTTATATTCTACCGCGTATTTTTCAAGAGTTATGCATATTTGATTAAAGATAAATTGTTGCAGCATTTTTTACATCCCCCCCTTTATAATAGTATAATCATAGTTCTTAAAATAAGACCTATGTCGTATGTTAATTCTTTTCCTTTTTTATCAATTACTATTATTTCTTTTTTATCAAAATTAAAAACTATGTTTACTCTTTTTTTTGCTATATAAAGTTTATGAACCGTGTCACCATCTTTATTAACTTTAACGTGTAATACAGGATAGCCAGCTGTTGCAAAATATTTTTTTATGAAATTTATAATTTCTAACTTCATTTCATCGCACATTATATTCTACCCCCCTTTTTTATTTTCCAAAAACCATCGTTTTCAGATAATATGTTTTTTAAATATTTTGGAGTAGTATTTGTGTAAACAACACAGACATTTTCAAATATCCTTTTTCCGTTGTTATATAATTCTCCGCGATTAACTTTAAGATGGTAAACATTGACAGAACCAACTTTTACATTTTCTCTTCCATCGCGAATTTTTTTCCCTGTTTTGTTCGAATATTCTACAAAACTAACATCAGTTCTATACCCAAAAATTATTTCGTTATTAATTAATTCACTTATATTATATATTTTCATCTTTTTTACCTCTCTATATTAATATATCTTTGTTATAAAGGAGTTTTCAGAAATTAAAAAACCTTTTTCTTCTTTCCAATATTTTACCCTACAATAACAAATAGGGTCACACCGTGCAATATAATTATTAATATGATACAGATGTATTTCAGCTACACTGGAATTTAACTTGTAGTTTACTGTTTGCAAATAAAAACATTCACTATCTTTAGTATCTTTCCAATAATGCAAAGCACTGGAATAAATTACATTATGCATACAATAAAAAGCATCCAATTGCATATTTTCGTACGTGTATCTCATTCTAGTTGTAGACTCCCAAATATAAAAATATGTCAACCAGTCAACTTTAACGTATTCACCATTGTAGCATTTTCGTATCATTAAATCAGATACAGTGTTCTTACCATTCAGTTTCGTTAGTTTTTCAAACATATTTTTCCTCACTTTCTATTTTTGCAGTTCCTATCGAACTAAGTACATTATATCAAAACATTTCAAAAAAGTCAACTGTTTTCGCTAAAATATTTTATAATATTTTAATTGCAAAATATTGCAGAGATTTTACAGAGAAATGGGGAAATGATTATAGGTTGCGTGGGCTAACG
>ENA-OPXC01001684-OPXC01001684.1-human-gut-metagenome-genome-assembly--contig:-NODE-1684-length-14709-cov-2.059779_pt1 | contig 14709 bp, 12 predicted proteins | sample MGYA00241512_ERZ502016 | MGnify/ENA primary metagenome ERZ502016 (study PRJEB25962, sample SAMEA2043043) | human gut metagenome | biome: human gut; feature: human-associated habitat; material: faeces...
TTTAATTGGAACCTTTGACATTTTGATCACCCTATTACATTATATCACATATTCGGATATATTGTAATAGAGGTTGGTATAATTTGGCATTATATGCTATCTGCATACATCTCTCTACACTAGTTGGCGTTATTAGTCCAGGGTGTTTCATAAGAGTAACATATTTTACAATGGATTCTGTGATAAAATACTTTTCTTTTGTTTCTTCATGTGGATTGTATAAATAGATATCTGCAAGTTGCATACATGCACCAATGTCTTGATTTGTAAAATTGTCTTCTCCTTTGAGCTTGCGAGGATATTCTTTGTTATCCAAAGCTTCTATTTGTTCTTGATTTAAATGCTTGCCTAATCTCCTTACTCTTTCATCATCATCTGTACTAACAGCAACCAAAAAGAAAGCGGAATATCTGTCTTGAAAATAAGTTGCTTCATAAGGATTTCTGATAGCGTCTAAGCATATTAACGCCTGCTCATTTTTATTCCTAATAGACTTGATAAAGCTATTCGCTCTTCTCGCCAAAGAATACATATGTTCTCCAGAAAAAGGTTTGTCTTCATCAATACTTCCATGATGTCTTATTCGATTTCCCATTTCTTGCAAAAAATAAGTATATCCACTAATTGTTTTAGTCGTAGATTCGTACTTACATTCTTTAACTATAGATGAAATCTGCTTCATTTTTTCACTATTTTCAAGCTGATTTTTTAGCAGCGTTTCAATATTTGATAAAGATTTGTCAACACTGTTGGAAGAAACATCATCAAAAGTAAGATTTTTAAGAATGTTATATATCTTATGTTTTAACTCACTTAAAGATCTGAGAACTTCTTCTCCATCAAAATCTTTGTTATGTAAACTTCCATCATGCTTATTACCAACAAGTTCTTTTATTTTTGTATAGAGAATATCATAATCTTTTTTAATATCATTAAGTTTGGGAATTTTTGTTTTCTCAATATATTTTGAAAATAAATCTAAACAAAAACTCGACGAACTTAAAAAACAAAAACCAGATGAAGATAAAAGAAAAAATAATATCGGTCATTGTAATTGAGATAAACTTATTCCAATGATTTTGTGCATAATCATAAATAATTTGATATTTTCGTTCTTCGTTAGAAATAAAATTTGTCGTTTTAGGTTCATGTAAACATAAATCTTTAAAATTTTCTTTTTCTAAAATTTCTGAAACCGTTGTACATCCCGAACCTGTTCTACCTGTTAACCCAATAATTATAAATTTTTCCCTTTCTGCATAAATATTGCTAATTGCCATGCTGTTCCCATAAAACCACGTCCTTTCATTTATTAAAAAAACATATCAAACTCTTTTATAGCGTCATCATAGAATTAAGATACTATTAGAATCACTTCACTTTATTGCAAACATAATTACCGTAAAAGTATACAGAAAAAGTTATTGTAGAGCCTTTTATTTCACAGTTATCTATCGAATTAACAGCGTCTGCAAACATGTATTTATTTGATTCTGTAAATACTGTCTCACCTGCAATTCTAATATCTTTTCTAAAAAACTGTGCTTTTACTGTTCCCGATTCATAAGATGTTGATATTTCTATGTATTCACTACCTGTAATGTCGTATCCTTCTGATTTTCTAGGATCTGCTATGTATTTTCCCTCGATTTCTTTAAACATTTCTTTTACTTTGTTTCGTAATAATTTACAGTCTTTATAATTCCGTTCTATTAAAAAATCCAAGTATTTGCCTATGTCTTTATAATTATCATTTTTAATATTTTCAGTTACCATAGAATAAAGCTTACTTAAACAAGCTGAAATTATATCTTCATATGAGTTCTTGCAAGCTTCAAACTTTATAACAGCTCGCATATAATCAGCGTTGTTATAGTAATTCATTCCACTAACATAATTAATCAATTCTGTAACATCTTCTGATTTTATGCGTGTAAATGAATCCAATGCAGTAGCGTAATCTTCATTTAATAATGCTTGTTCACCATATTTGTAATAACATTTATCGAAAAAGGCAATATTATTTGGATAGCCCTTCTTCATAGTTTCAATTGCAGTAAGATATTCTCCGTTATTGAATATTTTTTCTGCCCAATCAGAATATGCCGCTTTGATTTTGTCAGTTGAATCTTTAAAATTATTTATTTCAGAAAATGCATTAATTGCCTCATGGTATTGATGAGATTCCAAAAGTTTCTCAGCTTCATCATATTTAATTTTCATTATCATAGTGCTTGAGTCGGAATAATTACCTAATTCATTGAAGATGTTTATTGCTTCATCATTATTTCCTGATTGATAAAAATCATTTGCTTCTCTATAATAGCATTCTTGAATCATTACTTTTGAACCAGAATAATCATCAAGACTTTCAAAAGCAGTAATAGCATCAGAATAATTCTTTGAATCCATTGCCTTAATAGCAGAATTATATGTAATACTTGGTTTAATTGCCTTTATATACACTGCCAAAAATATAATAACTAAAATAATAATACTTAAAACTATTATTATTCGTTTTGTTCGCTTCCTTTTCTCTTTTGATAAAGCTTCTTTTTGCTCTTTTTTCTTTAATATCTTTTCTTTACATTCTTCTGCATAGGTGGTAACACTTTCAGTCAATTTTTTGATGTAAAATGTATCAAGTGAAGACTTACTGTCAAATTTCTGATTATCAAGTGTGATTTCATTAAGTAAATTCACATATCCACAAATAGTCTGCAAAGTGTTAAAATCGTCATTGGAAATTATACGTACAACTTCTTTTTGAGCCAGTATATTGATATATTCTTCGTTTATTTTTTCTAAACTATTCTCATCTACTTTTATCAACGAACTACATTTATCAGGGGCAGATATTTTCTGCTTTAAATCATTGTATGCTTCTTTTACGGATTTATATTTCTTGTTTGCTACCTGATGATATATATCATCTTTGTTGGTATTAGTAATATCAGAATAAATCGAAACATACTTAGTTATACGTTTAATCGAATCCGTAAGGCTATTCTTACAATCAGTATCAAAAATTCTTGATTTTAAAAAGTTTACTATCTCTGATCCCTGCCCAAATACTTCGGCAGTATCAAACGTCTCTTTGTCCAGCATATCAGACTCTACAAGATTTAAGTATAAATTAAAATTATATGGACACGCTAAAAAGGATTGCTCATAAACAGCCGACTTGTTTGTTGTATGCTTTAAATTTTCAAGTAAATCAACAGACTTTTTTATATCTACAAAGTTTAATGCGGTTGAATCAAATTTTCCCGCTTCTGTTAAATGCTTTATATATTTATCCATCATTTCAAATGAGAATAATGTTAAAGCTTTTTCCATGTTTGGAATGTAAGTGTTTTTTATATAACATCTTTCTTTATCTTCTCTTATTGCTGCGCCCTTGTCAGAAATTGCCTGCACTTCATTTCTATACTGTTTATCGGCTTCTTCGGTCTGTTTTTTCAATATGGAATATTCCATTGCTGATGTAGCAGCTAATGTTAAAAAGCTGCTTGTATAAACTTGAAGTCCGCTGCCAGTAATATTGGAAGTAGCATTCATCTCAGCATTGTTTATTCCATCACGAAAGCTTATCATTTCTTCACTTAAAAACTGCGCTAGCGCCTGTATACCTTCTTTGTTTATTTCACAATAAGTTTTATAGCCATTATTATCGAAAACATATTCATCGACAGTTTTATTATATATATCATTTTCACAGAGTTTCTCTATAAAACGACCTGCCTGTTTCTTCATATCGTTATGCAAATCTTCATTGTTTATTACAGGTGTTTGAGAGCGATGAACCTTTTCTAATAAACTTTTAAAAAGACTGGCTTGAATATCTTCGGTCAAATTTAAAATATCAATATATGTTAATATATCTTTGGGAAAAGTATATTGCTTTTTAAGAAATGATACAGAAATACTCATATCTGATCTCCTTTGTTTTTTATAAATCATCTATATGTACAATTAGAATGGATAATTGAAATTTTATCATAGTTGTACCCATTTGAGACCAAAAGCATTTGTATATCAAATGTATTTACATCACATTTGGGACCAATAATGATTTCTTTGATTAAATCGTTCTTTATTTTATCAAAATATAAATCAACATATGGAACGATTCTATTCTTTTTAACAAAAAACGAGATTGGCATTCGTATTATGCCATTTGAAAGATCTGCAGAAAAATTAAACTCCTCCTCACTTTGACCAATATTGTATGTGGGATTTTCAGTGTATCGTTCATCTAAAATTATATTGTTAAAAAATGTCTTTATACAAATCCGCCATTCCTTTTCTTCACGAAAGCATTCATTCTTGAATTCCGGTGCTTCATTATACATTGTCCCTATTTTCAACATTATATCTTGCAAGAATTCAGAAAAAGTACTATCAGTTATTTTATTTTGTTCGACTTGGCTATATCTGTCAATTATATCTTTTATATTGTTTTCTACAAATTCTTTTTGTTTTTTAGTATCATATTCAATTTTTCGAAAACCATATGTAAAGTGGTATGAGTTAAGAGATGATAATATCTTTTTGTTAAAACCAATTGATATGCCATTTCCATCATTTGCATAACCTCTCCACTGACTTAACAAATCGCCAGTCTCAGAAAAACAGCATGCTAATGATAGCATTGTTCTCGAATTATTTATATATACTGAATTTGTAACATTTTTTATTTGTTCTTCTATAAATCTGATTTTATCATTATCAATATTATATTTACTGCATAATGTCTTATTATTTAATATAACATTTATAATTGTATTGCTTATACTATTGGCAATCCATTTCAATTCTTGATCATCATTGGATTTGGTAATATCAGATGCACGAAGTGTTTTATTGTTAATAATTGTATTAAAGGTTTCCAAACTGCAATAATGATATACAGTATTTGACATAATATGGATTACCCCCCTTTGTAGTTAACGCTCTAATTTGCAGACTTGTAAACTGTAGTATAATAAAATCATAACATATTTTGTCAAATAATACAAGAAAAATTTTCGATAATAATACATTTTTTCAAGCTACCCCTCGGAGAGCGCCTGTACTTATGATATTACCCACCAAATGTCCGCAGATGTTTGGTGGGCAATGTCATAAGTACTATGGCGTTACTTGCGTCAAACGCAAGTAATTTCTGCGGCTTCGCCGCCGTTTGCCGTTACCCCGATATACAAAAAACAGCCCAACTGCATTGTGCCGAAAATGCAGTTGGGCTGTTTTGCTGTTACTTGTTTTCACCTGTGAACATAAAATCATAGCTGAGATCAAAAGCTTCGGAAGTCCTAACAAGGTCGGAAATGTTAAACCCCGTTGCCTTGTCGGGAGCAACGTCATTGTCAAAAAGCTCGTCCAGTTTTTTCTTGGAAAGCATCAGGCTTTCAAGCTTGCTTTTCTGAATGTTTTTTCTCGCAAGGTTGGAAATAACAATTCTCGAAATGCTGACCTGCAAATAATTGTACTCCTCGCTCGCCGCAAGCTTAGTCATAATATTCAGTATCATATCCTTTGGCGGAATGTGACTGAGCAGAGAATCTTCAATTTTTGCATTTCCTACAGATACACTTTCGGGCACAAGTGCGTCCACAGAATAGTTAAGATATTCCGCAATTCGGAGCAGGTCTGCTCCCGACGGCATCTGTCCCGAAAGCATACTTGCGATGTGGTCGGGGTGAGCTTTCAGAACGTTATACACCTTGCCCATTGAGCTGCCTTCAAGCTTTTCCGAAGCATCTCCGCCGTTATCGGAATAGTCCTCGAAAAAGTAGTCAACAGGAACACCGAAATAGTCGGAAAGCATCATAAGTATGTCGGAATTGACCGTTGCGCCCTCCTGCCAGCGTTTTAAATTGCCTGCACTAAGACCCAGTGACTTTATCAGCGGTGTCGGTTTAACGTTCCTCTCTTTGCATATCTTGATAAGTTGGTCATAAAACATAAAAATAGCCTCCTGCAATTATGAATATCCTACAAAATTGGATTTTACTATTGACAAATCTCTTTTAGTGCATTATACTGTATCTTATAGCAAATCTACTATAAGGCATTTACCTGTCTGATTGTATTATATCACACCTTATAGTATATTGTCAAGTCTATAATTATGAGAGGAGGAGAACATCAACTTGATTTCAAGAACTATTTCAATTTGTCAGGGAAAAGGCAGTATCGGTCACAACAACAGGACATTCCACACCAAGAATAGCGACCCTGCACGAACGAAGAACAACATCGTGTTCGTCCGTGAGCCTATCGGAACGGCGTATGAGAAACTGTTCGCCGAAGCGGTAGAACGCTATAATGCCAAGCAGAAAAGAAGTGACCGAAAAATCAAAAGCGGCTACTTTGAATATCAGTTCGGACAGCCTGTTACGGAAACAAAGCTGACCTCGCCCGACAAGCGCAAAAGCTTCTACGAATACCTTATACAGCTCGGAACTATGGAAGATACGGGTATCGGCACGGAAGCGGCTGAAAAAGCTACCGCCTGCCTTTGCGAGTATATGAGAGGTTTCTCCGAACGCAATCCAAACTTTTATGTTTTTAATGCGGTCATTCATCTGGACGAGAAAACGCCTCATCTTCACATTGATTATGTTCCGGTGGGACATTACAAGCGTGGAGTTGATACCCAGAACGGCATTGCACAGGCTTTGAAAGAAATGGGTTACGGAACAGGCAAGAATGCTATCGCAAAATGGCGGCAGTCGGAATATCTTATTTTTCGTGAAATATACGAAAAGAATGGTTTTATCATTTCCGAGCCTAAAAAGTCCAGAGGCGTGAGTTTTGCTGTTGAGGAATACAAGGAGATTCAGCAGGAAAAGGAGCGGCTTACCGAGGAATTACAGCCGCTTCGTGAAATGGAGCTTGCCGCCGATGAAACGAGTGTTGCAGGCAAGAAGCAGTTTCTTTCTAATAATATTTCCGTTTCGCCCGAAGAATTTGAAAAGCTTGAACAGCAGAAAAAAGCTGTTACTGTTCAAAACATTGAAAATCAATACGAACGTGATAATATCGCTGCCCGTAAAAAGATGCTTGATGAGCGTGAGGCTGATATTGCCATAAAAGAAGCGGAAAGCTTGTCACGATTGGCAAAACGCAGCAATGAACTTGATGTCCGTGAAAGTGAGATCGTAAAAATCGAAGAACGTGCCCTGTCCGCTCTTAATGATGCTGACGCTGAAAAAAGCAGGGCAGCCGTGCTTATCTCCGATGCGAAAAAGAAGCTTGAATATGCCGATTTCAAGTATAATGAACAGCTAAATTTGAATCGAAATTATTCGGCTTTGCAAAACAAATATTGTATTCTTGAAAAAGAGCGTGACCGCAAGGCAAGCGAGCTTGTAAATCTACGCTATGCAGTCGGTATCAGTCCGACAGACAAGGAAACCGACCCTGTGCAGAAAATCACAGCCATTCGGAATGAAAACAGTGCCATTGACCTAAAGCTTGACAAGGAGCTTCGTCTGCCGTTCAGACAGCAGAAAAGCACTTCCACTCTTGAAATGCTGGATATGGTGTTGGATAAATTCAAAAGCCATATTGCCGAAACCGACAAAGAGCTTGAAGAAAGCCGCTCAGTCATTGCAAGGCTCAAAGAACAGCTCTCGTTCATAAAGCAGGAATTTGTCAAGGTTGTGCTTGCCGTGAACGCTTTGGTGTATTCGGATAAATACTGCCGTGGATTATCAGGGTTAAGCAAGGCTCTTGCAACGGGTATCAGCTTCTTTACTGACAGCACTTTCAAAAAGCTTGGTGAATATGATTCAATCAACAAATGTGCGATAGACGATGAAATTCGTGAGAATATGAACCATTTCATAGAACCCGAAAATAGCCGAACAAGCAGTTATTACGAAAGATAATTGCGCAAAATGCACTATAAATATGTGATTGTATGTTAGTGTCGGTTTGCCTTATATTAAATATAGCCGCTCAACATACCGCAAAATACAAAAAGATGAAAAGGAGAACGAAAATGCAGAACAAAACAGAAATTATGGCGCAGATAGTTGCGCTTCTTTCACAGCTTATCGACAACGGCGCAAAACCGCCAAAGGCAATGCCGCCCGAACATTCCGCCGAGCCTGTGGAAATGCTCACGATAAAGGAATGCTCCGAAGCTGTCAGCGGACTTTCGGAACACACAGTCCGCCAGCTGGTGGCGCAGAAAAAGATACCTTACATAAGAACAGGTCAGGGCAAGCGTGGAAAGATACTTATAAGCAAATCGGCTTTGCTCGACTATATGAAAGGGGCGGCGTGATGACGAAATTTGAGACGATAAAGGAGCTTGTGAACGTTCCGCAGGCGGCGGAGCGCTATGGTCTGAACGTCACTCACGGCAATATGTGCCTGTGTCCTTTTCACGGCGAAAAAACGCCGTCAATGAAGCTATACGAAAAGAATTATCACTGCTTCGGCTGTGGTGCGCACGGTGATGTTATCGCACTTGCGGCGAACCTTTTCGACATTCCGATGCTTGAAGCCGCAAAGCGTATCAATGCGGATTTTTCGCTCGGTCTTGATATGGAAAAGCCGATTTCAAGCCGTGAAATTACCCTTATTCAGCGCAAAAAGCAGGAAGCCGAAGACTTTGCCAAGTGGGAAAGCAATGCGTGGCTCACGCTTGCGGAATATTTCAGTGAGCATTGTCATTGGCGAACGGAATTTGCTCCGAAATCGGAAACGGAAGAACCCGATGAACGCTTTCTCGAAAGCTTGCAGAAGCGTGACTACATTGAACACCTTTGCAATGTTTTTATCATCGGCACAAAGGAAGAACGCCTTGCGCTTAGAGAGGAGGTGGAGCGAATTGAGCAAAGAATGTGTGAATGCCGCCGAAGCCTTATCACCTGTGTGGAGAGACAAATTCGGAAAGCTGAATGAACCGCTTTTTTGTAAGGAGTTCATTTTGGACTATCCGCTCATTTTCTGCAATAACCGTTTTTACGATGCAGACGGCGAGGTCAGCGAAGAAACCCTTGCTTACAAAATTTACAAAGCGGTCATTCCGTATGTGAAAAGCAATGTCGCCGCTGTCGTAAAGCGCCTTTTTGAAGCGTTGAAGCTATACTGCTTCTCCGAGCCGCTTGCTCCGAAAGAGGACGAAATTCATCTTCTCAACGGCGTTCTCAAAACGGACGGGACTTGGATTCCCGAGAAGAAATTCTGCGCAAACCGTCTGAACATCAATTATGACCCCGAAATCCGAAACGGAGCGTATTATCCTGAAAATTTTCTGTCGTTCCTCTCGGATATGCTTGATGCAGACGATATCACTACCCTGCAGGAGTATCTCGGCTACTGCCTTATTCCGTCCACAAGAGGGCAGGCTATGCTTTTCATCATCGGAAACGGCGGCGAGGGCAAGAGCCGTATCGGCGTTGTCTTGCAGGAGATATTCAAGTCGTCAATGATAACGGGCTGTTTTCAGCGTATCGAAACGGACAGGTTTTTCCGCTATAATCTGCAAAACAAGCTTCTTATGCTTGATGATGATATGCAGATGAACGCCCTGCCCTCAACGGGTTACATAAAAAATCTTGTCACGGCGGAAATTCCAATCGACATTGAAGCAAAGGGCAAACAATCACAGCCGGCAACGCTTTACTCACGCTTTATCTGCTTCGGAAACGGCTCACCGAAAGCTTTGTATGACAAATCGGACGGCTTCGCAAGGCGGCTTATCGTACTTACAACGAAGCCGATACCGCAGGGCAGAGTGAATGACCCGTTTCTTGCAGAAAAGTTTCTTGCGGAAAAAGAGAAGATATTCTGCTGGATTTTTGACGGTCTGAAAAGGCTGATAAAGAATGATTTTCATTTTACAATTTCGGAGAAAACCAAGCGGAACATTGCCGAGGTCATGGCGGACAACTGCAATATCATCGACTATCTTGCGGATACGAGATACATTTCCTTTTCGGAAGATGCACAAGCCAGCAGTACCGACCCTTACGGCGGATATTATCGTTGGTGTGCCGAAAATGCTCTTACCGCTCTTCGGCAGGAAACATTTATAGGGTGGCTCAAATCCAATGAACGAAGGTACAACATCAGATATGTGTATCACGTTCCGTCAAGAAACGGCGGTCACGTTCGTGGGTTCAAGGGCATAAAAACATCTTATGTACCAATAGTCGCCTGAGGCGTGCAGGCGTGCAAAGCCCATAACTGCGTGGGTTTTTGGTGTGCGTATCATCGTGCAAAAGCCGTGCGGCACGGGGTATGCACATCTGACTGCACGCCTTAAAAGCACGTATTTACGCCATTTGCACGTCTGCACGCCTACTTAGGTGTTTGACCTTTATATATGACATATTTCACTTGATAGACTTGACTTTACAGTGGTAAAGTGCTATCATAAAGATGCAGAGATATGCCATAAATTTATACATTAAAGGAGAAATGTATTATGGCAACAATTACAAAAAGGGGAAACTCATACCGAATAAAGGTATCCTGCGGATATGGTACGGACGGAAAGCAGATAATTCAGTCAATGACATGGAAGCCCGATGAAAAAATGACGGAGCGTCAGGTCGAAAAGGAGCTTCAAAGGCAGTCGGTGCTTTTTGAAGAAGCTTGTATGAAAGGGAATGTCGTTGCGACTGTCAAATTTGAGGATTTCGCTCATCAATGGTTCAAAGAGTATGCGGAGATTCGCTTAAAACAGCGTACTGTTGAGGGCTATCATCAGATGGAAAAGCGTATTTACAAAGCTATCGGTCATATCCGCCTTGACAAGCTTACAACCCGTCATATTCAGAAGTTTATCATTGATCTATGCAGTGCCGAGCGTGAGGACGGACGTAACCGCAACGGCGGAAAGCTTTCGACAAAGACGATAAAGCTTTATAAATCAATGATTTCAACTATCTGCGATTATGCTGTAAAAATGCAGATGATCTCCGTAAACCCTTGCAGAAATGTAACTATCCCAAAGGTCATCACTCCCGAAAAGGAGTTCTATTCCATTGAAGAAGCACAGCAGATGCTTTACCTCTTTCAGAAAGAGGATAGTTCCAACTTCAAGTATGTATGCTTTTATACTTTGGCGGTTTATACGGGTTTTCGCCTCGGGGAGCTTATGGGTCTGGAATGGAAGGATATTGACCTGAATACCAACGTGATTTCCGTCAACAGGACGTGCCTTTATTCAAAGGAAAAAGGAGGACTTTACACAGAAACGCCTAAAACGGCACAGAGCATACGGTGTCTTAAAGTTCCGCAGGGCGTGATTGATATGCTTTTAAAGTGGAAAGCGCTTCAGAATATTCAGCGGCAGAAAGTCGGCAGTAAGTGGGTCGAAACGGATCGTATCTTTACCAAATGGAACGGTTTGACCCTTGACCGTTCGGCCCCGGGTTATTTCTACAAAAAACTCTGCAAAAGAACGGGTATGCGATATGTGACAAATCACTCTATGCGTCATCTGAATGCCAGCCTGCTCATAAATGCAGGGGTCGATGTAAAGACCGTACAGAGCTGTTTAGGGCATAGCACGGCTACAACCACCTTACAGATATACGCTCACACATTTCAGTCGGCACAGGCAGCGGCAATGGAAGCGGTAGCCGAGGCACTTCCTCTTAAATAAAAAACGGTCTTTACCGTACGTTTGTAAAGACCAAATAAAGACCAAAAGCAGATTTTATAAAAAAGAGAACCCTGCAAACGACGTATTTACACCATTTGCAGGGGTTAGATTGGTGCCGCTGACCGGACTTGAACCGGTACGGATGTTACTCCGAGGGATTTTAAGTCCCTTGTGTCTGCCGATTTCACCACAGCGGCGCATATTTAAGCTTACATATTATATCATATAACATAGAGAATGTCAATGCTTTTTTCTTTAAACTTTGCGCACTTTGGCAATAATCGCTCCATGATGTCAAAAAATCGGAGCGATGCACTGTACTATTTATAAATAATGCTTGAAATTTATAAATATTTGCGGTATAATACACACATATGAACGGAGGTGTCGCTATGCTGACTGACCCCGATATCAGCCATGTTGCCGATGATGAGCTTGACCGTGCCATTGCCGAAAGAAACGAGGAAATGAAAGCCCAAGCCGACCTGTCGGAAATATCTGCCGATGACAAGCGAAAAAAGTCCGCCCTCGGTCACAGGGACAGGGTAAGGGAACGCTTTCTGAACACGGGACTGGAGGGCTTTGCAGACCACGAGATACTGGAGCTGCTGCTATTTTACACCATTCCCAGGCAGGACACCAAGCAGATCGCCCACGAGCTTATCGACCGCTTTGACAGCGTGGCGGGAGTATTTGACGCTGACATTGAGGAGCTATGCAAAACAAAGGGGATAACCCAGAATTCTGCGGTGCTGTTCAAGCTTATTCCACAGCTTATAGGCGTTTATTACAGCGGCAAGGACGAAAAGAAGTCATACACCAACTCCGATATGCTGACAGAGCTTTTCAAGCCCATGTTTGTGGGCGAAAGCACCGAAAAGTTCATGCTTGCCTGCTTCGACAGCCGCCTGCGCAGGCTCTCCGTTACCGAAATAAGCCGTGGCTCGTCCTCCTGCACCACCATCGATATGCGGAAAATAATGAGCGAGGTCACAAAAAACGGCTGCACCATGGCCGCCATTGCCCATAACCACCCCAAGGGCGCTCCCCGTCCATCCGACGAGGACGTTGCTGTTACCAGGCGGATAAACGAGATATTCCGTGCTGTGGGCGTAACTCTCATGGATCACATAATCGTCGGCGAAAGCAGGACATATTCCCTGCGTGACGGCGGCGAGCTTAGTATATTTGATTAAAGATCAGTATTAAAGGTCACTGCAATTTCTGAAAGGATAATTTCTGATGCCTATTGACAAGATAGTTATTAAAGGTGCAAGGGAGCACAATCTGAAAAACATCGACCTGGAGCTGCCCCGTGACAAGCTCATTGTCATGACGGGTCTTTCAGGCTCGGGCAAATCCTCCCTTGCCTTTGACACCATATATGCCGACGGTCAGCGCAGATACGTGGAAAGTCTGTCCTCCTATGCCAGAATGTTTCTGGGTCAGATGGACAAGCCCGATGTGGATTCCATTGAGGGACTTTCCCCTGCCATCTCCATCGACCAGAAGACAACTTCAAAGAACCCACGCTCCACTGTGGGAACCGTTACCGAGATATACGACTACTTCCGTCTGCTTTTCGCAAGGATAGGCGTTCCCCACTGCCCCGTCTGCGGCAGAGAGATAAAGCAGCAGACCGTTGACCAGATAGTTGACAAGATATCCTCTCTCCCTCAGGGCACAAAGATACAGATACTTGCCCCCGTTGTCCGTGGACGAAAGGGCGAGCACACAAAGGAGCTTGAAGCCGCAGGCAAATCGGGCTATGTGCGTGTGCGCATCGACGGCATAGTATATGACCTGTCGGAAGAGATAAAGCTGGAGAAAAACAAGAAGCATACTATTGAAATAGTTGTTGACCGCCTTGTGGTAAAGTCCGAAATGGGCACACGCCTTGCGGACAGCATCGAGACCGCCGCAGGCATTTCGGGCGGAATTGTAATATGCAGCGTGGTTGACGGCGAGGACATCATGTTCTCCCAGAACTACGCCTGCCCCGAGCACGGCGTTTCCATGGAAGAACTTTCCCCCAGAATGTTCTCCTTCAACAATCCCTACGGAGCCTGCGAAAAATGTACGGGCCTGGGCGTTTACAAGAAGATAGACCCCGACCTTATCATCGCAAATCCCGACCTTTCCATTATGGAGGGCGCCGTAAAGGCAAGCGGCTGGTCAACCACCGATGATAATTCCATCGCAATGATGTATTTCAAGGGCGTTGCCCAGCATTACGGCTGTTCCGTCAAGGATCCGCTTTCAAAATGGAGCGACGAGGCTGTTCACGCCCTGCTTTACGGCACAGGCGATATCAAGCTGAAGCTCCACCGCACCACAGCTTACGGCGGCGGCATTTATTATCAGCCCTTTGAGGGAATAGTCAACAACCTTGAGCGCAGATACCGTGAGAGCAACTCCGAATGGAGCAAGGCGGATATCGAGCAGTATATGTCCGAGGAGAACTGTCCCGAATGTCACGGCAAGCGCCTTAAAAAGGAAATTCTCGGCGTTACCGTCGGCGGAAAGAACATTGCAGAGGTAACGGATATGTCCGTGGTGCAGTGCTATGACTTTTTCGACAAGCTCACCCTTACCGAGCGTGAAAGCTTCATCGCCGAGCGCATAGTCAAGGAGATAAAGGACAGGCTGGGCTTCCTTAAAAGTGTTGGTCTGGAATATCTTACACTGTCCCGCTCCGCAGGAACGCTTTCGGGCGCACCCAAGATAAGAGCCTGCAGGCTCATCGGAGAGCTTGAAAACAACAAGCGTGGCATCTACGGCGGTGCGATAGGCTATATTGATTTCACAGGCAATATGGATACCTGCATAGCTATCAGAATTGCCTACAAGAAAAACGGCAAGGTATTCATACGAAGCGGAGCAGGAATCGTTGCAGACTCCGTTCCCGAAAAGGAATATCAGGAATGTATAAACAAGGCGCAGGCGGTAGTCAACGCGCTCAAGAAAGCCGAGGAGGCAGATATATGATACTTCTTATAGATAACTACGACAGCTTTTCATATAACCTTTATCAGCTTGTCGGCGAGATAAACCCCGACATAAAGGTCATAAGA
>ENA-OPXC01001685-OPXC01001685.1-human-gut-metagenome-genome-assembly--contig:-NODE-1685-length-14698-cov-3.656559_pt1 | contig 14698 bp, 10 predicted proteins | sample MGYA00241512_ERZ502016 | MGnify/ENA primary metagenome ERZ502016 (study PRJEB25962, sample SAMEA2043043) | human gut metagenome | biome: human gut; feature: human-associated habitat; material: faeces...
CGTTAATTAACTCCCTCATTTTCAAACGATTACGTTAGAATTAACAGAGTATTGTTCTTTAGTTCTCGAGTAAAACACAGTCTTTTGACTCTACTGGCTATGCTCTGATCAGGATTCCTAAAAAATTCATCTCTTTTTTCCGGGCATTGCGCAGCCCGTTCTAACGCAGGGTTACCCAACGAAATGACCTGATAAGTGGTTTCTCTAGTTTCTAATTGATTTACTATATCCAACCATAAGGATTTTCCTTTGGCTGTATTAATCAACACAGCACTCACGCCCTTGTCATCATCAAACTGAGGATAAGTTCTACTGATACCCCAAAAATCTCCTATTGTAATATCGCTACCACTTTTTTGTTTCTTAACAGGGCAATGATAACAACTCGGACGTAAATATAGATCAGCCAAGAACCCCCGCATAAAAAGATTTTTAGTAGACAGCATACGGCGTAAATGTACCCCATCCGCATCCTCTTGTAAATAAGAAAAGCTATAGTTTTTCCACCCCGAGGTTTTGTCACGAAAAGAGATGGACTTTAACTGAGTATGAGGAGTAGCTATTTCTTCCTCCAAAAACCTTTCCCACACCATTGGCGATGGCACGCCATGGCAAAACATATCCACAGTAATCAAATTATCATATTCTTTCCGTAAAAACATTTTTAAACCAGCAATTTGGCAAGGCAATCCGGAAAACAAAACCTGCCGGCCTTGTTTTAAGAAAGTTTCAGCCTGCAAAAAACAAAGTCCAATTCGACTCTGCGCATACTTTGCACCGCGAAAAGCCGACAAGCCTTCAACGGTTTCCACATAATCATGAACCACATTCCAAGACTCATCAAACCGTGCACCAAAAACAACTCCTTTCTGTGCAATTACATACTCTGCCAAAGCCGTAAAAACGCCTCCGGAAGAACTATTTAACCGAACAGATTCATCTTGATTCTTGGCGGCATAAGCCACTAAAGGCTTACGTGGTTCACCCTGATGAATCACCGGACAAACCCGCTCACATAATCCGCAATCAATACATTTTTCAGTATCAATCTGAGGATAAAAGAAGCCTTCCGCATCCTCCTGCATAGTAATACAGTGCTTTGGACAACGCTGAGCACACGCTTCACATCCCACACAATCACTTTTTTCCTGCAGTTGTATCATTTTAATCTTTGTATTATCTGTTTTATCGGACTGGCTATCAAATTACGCTCCTTACTATTCATGGAAAACTTCCAACAAACAGGTACATAAATCAGCACAAAAACAATCAGAGCTATAACAAAAATGGTCAACCTACTGATATCAACCCATTGAAAGGTCCAATATATGAATACTCCTACGATAAGAGGAGCTATACTCATTTTTCCAATCTCTTTCCAAAACCGAGGAATATCCAAATGAATTTTTTTATAATAATAAATATTCATAACTATAACATGCCCCAATACCAAAGCTAATGCTGTAGCTATCGCACAACCAATTCCACCAAACATCTTACTCATAGGAACAGACAAACCTACACTGGCTATAGCTATTATCACATACAGTACAGAACGAAATTTCATTTCATTACGTGCCTGCAAAATACTAATGCCTACATTCTGAATTAACGGCACCGTTAGCGGAATAAAAAACAACAAGGCTATCACATAAGCATCATCATATCCCTTGCCTGCCCAAAAACGGATAAATTGGGCACCAAAAAGAATAAAGCCTGTCAAGATAAAAGCCATAACAATATACTGTACCCGCCCTGTACGAATAAAAAGATCAGAAAATTCCCGTTCACTCTTATGCTGACTAACCATCGCTGTGATACGGGGAAGAAACACATTAGAAATAGCCGTAGAAAACATCATGTACATGGACTGAAGCTGAATGGCCACAGCATACACGGCCACTACCGCAGCTCCCTTAAAGATACCCAGCACGAATTGTCCCGTACTCCAATAAATACGGTCCATAATAGCATTCAAGAAAATCCAGAACGAATAAATGGAAACTTCCTTCAAGAATCCCCATTTAAAACGTCCGAAACGCACCTTGATATGAATCCGATTTTTACAATACCATAAATTCAATAAGAGCGTCAGCACATTAAATATGGTGGTTACGACCACCATGGCTATACTCCTATAGCCCATCATCAAGAGAATAATCATCACCAACGGATTAAGCACAATTCTCAAAATGCTCACCACTCGCTGGAAAACAAAATCTTCATATGCTGTAATAATAGAGCCCCATATACTCATAGGAAAAGTAAAGGCTAAATTAAAGGTCAGCAACAACATCATTAATTCCACCTTATGGACTTCCTCCGGAGACATAGCCCGCGAAAACAGACCGTCAACATTAAAATAAAGCACCAATCCCAAAACAAAGGCCACCACACTGATTACAGAATACAGGATAATGAACATTCCGAACATCTCTTCCTGCTCCCTCACCTTTCCCTCAGCCCGGAACTTGGCCGTATAACGGACGATGGCATTGCCGAAGCCCAAATCGAGCACAGTAAGATAAGCCACTACAGAAGCTGCTAATGAATACAGGCCATACTCTGACTTCCCCATCATCCTTAACATATAAGGAGTATATAACAGACCTATCAGAGAATTCAGCACAATTATTACATATGATAGGAAAGCTCCTGTTTTCAATTGGTTTACAACCATAAATTCAACAAATATTACTATTTATAGTATAATATAAATTTCACACTTCGACAATAACCGTGTCATTCTCAGAAAATGATTTGTTCCTTTGAAAATAAATTGAATTCAAATTAAAAATTGAACTTATTACATATATAATTGGAATGATCATTATAAGAAATAACCTTTGCCGGTACGCCGGCCACAGTTGATTTTTCAGGAACATCCTTCACGACAACAGCACCAGCTCCAATCGTTGCATCATTTCCAATTTTAACATCTTCAATAATACATACAGAAGGACCTATATATACATTATCACCAATAATCGCCGGTGTATTTTTATTCGTTCCTATTGAAAGGAACTGGCTCACATTGCAATTATTTCCAATAATAGTTCCTCCATTAATCACAATACCTATTCCATGCCCAATATAAAATCCATAACCGATTTTAGTAGTTCTAGGGATTTGAATTCCATATTTACGAGTAAGCCTTTTGTGCATAAGTAAAGCCCACGGGAAAAATATGTTTTTCCTTGAACTCAATCGTAACCAAAAGCTATAATTAAAGCAATGGTTTCGACCAAAAAGCAGATATCTAAGAATTTTTATCCAACTATCTTTTTTCCCGGTATATCGAAAATAATCAGACTGGATATATAGGAAAATATCTTTCATATATAAAATTTTATTGTTCACAATTAATCTCCTTCACGTGCCTGCCGCCGCTGAATCATCTTCGACAGCCAGATATGCATCAGCGTCCACAGCACCACATCGAGCAGAAGGATGAAGTTGACGTTGAGCAGGGAAGTCAGCCCCAGGTTGAGCAGGGCAAAAAAGGCGGAAACGAAGAGAATGGTGACCATGGCCGTGCGATGGCTCATGCCCAGGGCCAGGAACTTGTGGTGAATGTGGGTCTTGTCGGGCATGAAGGGATTCTGATGGCGCCGGATGCGGCCGAACATCACGCGCACCACATCGAGACACGGCACCATGAGCAGCGAAAAGACCACCACCAGCGGATTGAAGGCAAGAGCGCCGATGCTGTCGTACACGCAGAAACGGACGGCCAGCAAACCGAGAATCAGACCGATGGTCTGGCTGCCACAGTCGCCCATAAAGATTTTACGCCCCACCTCGGCGCGTCCGAACACGTTGTAGACGAAGAAGGGCACGAGGGTGCCGAGCGTGGCAAACGAGAGGACGGCATAGGTCCAGTTGCCGCAAAAACCGTAGAGGCAGCCCAGAAAGAACAGGGCTATCATGGAGAGGCCGGAGGCCAGACCGTCGATGCCGTCAATCAGATTGACGGCGTTGATGATAAACACCAGCAACACGGCGGTAAGGGGCATGCCCACCCAGGGCGAAAGCTCGTACACGCCGAAAAGGCCGTGCAGGTTGTTGAGCCATACGCCGGTACAGATAATCATGACGGCGCAGATGAGCTGGGTGAGGAACTTGGCCTTGTAGCCCACGCCGATGAGGTCGTCGGTCACGCCTTCCATATAGAGGATGACCAGCGCCGAGAGGCCGAGGGCCAGATGGGCGCTGTGGGCCACGTAGGACATGCTGGTGCGGGGCGGGGAGACGAGTGTGAGCAGACCAACCACCAGGGCCAGCGTAATGGTAATGACGGGGGTAAAGGCCACGCCCCCCAAACGGGGCACAATGCCTTTGTGGACCTTGCGTTCGTCGGCAAAGTCAAAAAGTTTCTTCTTGTTTGATATCAAGATGATTTTAGGAATCACAAAAGCCGTAAGCACGGCACTCACTAAGAAAGTGAACAACAAAGTAAGCTGTGGCATAAACATTTGCTTTTCCACTGGCCTGCCGCGCACCCGTTACCGAACGCGGGAAACGCTCCTTGCAGGACCGGCTGATTATTCACAAGGGTTAAAAAAATAAGACACATTCCGTAATCCTGTCGGCATGTTCATCACTGGCCGGCCGTCAATTTTTCAAGAGTGATGCATCATACATATACCCTTAACTATCCGCATGTTACAACGGTTCTCATTACGCTGCAAAGGTACATAATTAAAAAGCATTAATGAAGCACAATCCAAAGAAAAAAGCGTCCAACTGCCAAAAATGGAAAAAATCCGGCAGAAATGACCCGAAAAAGTCATCCGGACACTAAAAGAAACGACGCAACGGGGCAAGGATTGCACGTCTTGAACCATTTTAACATTTCGGGGCAGATTATCCTGCTTTTTAACAAAAGGCGCCGGATACAAAAGGCTTCCCGACCGGTACCGGAAGGGCGCTACGCCCCCGGCGGTACGGAACCGTCGGAAAAAGGCGGGAGAAAAATGAAAAAAGGCGGGAGAAAAAAATTTTTCGGCGGCGTGGAAAAAGAAAAAGGTGCCGACCTTCTTTGCCTTCATGCCCCGAAAGGGGGAACTGAACTGCGGGCGTACCAAGACTTCCGGATACGCTCTACGGACATGGCCGGCCCAGCATAGAAAAAAGCCTTCACCTCCTCCCCTACCCGCAGGCAGAGAGGAGGCGAAGGCCGGATGTAGAATTTCCCCGAGGGGAATACGGATTACAGGGCCTGGGCAGCCTCGGCGGGCCAGGCAATGGGCTGTCCGGTAGACCGGAGCACGGGGCGCTGGGCCCGGCAGGCTTGGAGCGAGTCGGTCAGCTCCTGCGCCAGACGGCGCACCAGCTTGGGTTTGCTGGCAGCCAGGTCGGTGGCCTCGCCAATGTCCTTGCGCACGTTGTAGAGGCGGAGCTGGCGGGTTTCCCAGGTGTAGATAAGATGGTAGTCGCCCTTCATGATGGCCGAATAGGCGCCGTAGCCCTCGGCCTTGTCCTGACTTTCGCCCCAGAGGTTGGGGAAATGCCAGATGGTGACGCGGTCGCGACGGCGGCGGGGATGCTTCAGCAGGTCCACAAAGCTGCGCCCGTCGACCGTCTGCACGGTATGGTAGCGGGTCACGCCGGCCATGTCGAGTATGGTGGGAAAGAAGTCCTCAATCATTACACGGTTGTCGTTGGTCGTGCCGCCGCGGGTCACGCCGGGCCAGTAGACCATCATCGGCTCGTGTACGCCGCCCTCGAAGGCCGAGCCCTTGCCGCCGCGGGCGGGATAGTTCTGGTCGCGGTCGGTGCGGCCCTGACGTACGCTGACGCCCTGTCCGCCGTTGTCGGACATGAACAGGACGATGGTGTTGCGGGCCACGTCGGGGTGCTGCTCCAGATAGTTGAGGATGTCGCCCAGACTCTTGTCCATGCCCTCCACCAGGGCAGCGTGGTTGATTTCCTGGCGGTTGAGCGGTGCCCGGAGCAGGGAGTCATAAACGCCCTGGCCGTCGGACGTCTGGTAGTGGGGCGTAAAGCGCTTGTCGGCATCATAGGGGGCATGAATGGCATAGTGCGACATGTAGAGATAGAAGGGCTGCTTGCGCGCAATGGGCACCTCGATGGCCTTGAGGGCCTCGAGCGTGAGGGCCTCGGTCAGGAACGTGCCCTTCTGATAATACTGCTCCAGACCGGAAACGTGGAAAGAGCCCGTGCCATACTCGTTTTCGGCCAGATAACTGCCGGGAGCGCCGTTGGCCGCTCCGGCTATGTTGACGTTGAACCCGAAGTTCAGCGGATCCTCACCCGCCGTGCCACGGGCGGCAAAGTGGGCCTTGCCGCAATGGATGGTGTAGTAGCCGTTGTCCTGCAGGAGCTGGGGCAGCGAGGTGATGGCGGTGCTGTTTTTCAGGTCGCGCTCCGAGGCCTTGCCGGCCGGCTGGATGCCGTTGTAGTTCCAGTCGGGCAGGGTTATGACGGAGCTGGGCGCGTCGGTCTTGGTGTTGTACTCCAGCGTCCAGTTGGTCACGCGGTGGCGGGCGGCATTCATGCCCGACATCAGGCTGCAGCGCGAGGGCGAGGAAATGGCACAGGCATAGGCCTGCGTAAACTTGACACCCATGCGCGCCAGGCGCTCCATGTTGGGGGTGCGGTAGCGGTCGTTGAGCGGGGTGCGCTCACGATAGAAGGGAACCGACGTTTCCTGCCAGCCCATGTCGTCAACCAGAAACAGAATGATATTGGGACGGTCCTGCGCCGCAGCCGACGGCCCCATCAGTGCGCCCGCCAGGAGCAGGCCTCGGGTAAGTGTGTTAGTCATCGATGGTAGAAATGTATATATGAATATAAAAAAAGACGGCCGCCCCTGCGGGACTACCGACTACAAAGTTAGGGATTATTACACACACGGCAAGCCGGAGGGGCGCTTTTTTCGGTAGAAACGGCAGGAAAAAATTCGGTTACCGTATTTTAAGGGTACATGCGCAAGCAGCTGACAGTCTATGCGTAGCACGACATAAAGGCGGCAGAATTGTTTAAATGAGAGTATAAATTGACGCATTGCGACATTTTGACCACCGGCAAGAGGGGCAGGTATGAAAGCGGCTTGCTATCTTTGCCATACAGAAAATACAGAAAACGCAAAAAAACGACAAGAACTTTTACACCCTACATCAGGACCTGCACGCGCCGCAGGTCAAGGCTGAATGCCGGAACGGTAACGGCCGGGAGTCATCCCCATGATTTTCTTGAAGGCGCGATGAAAGGTAGCCATTGAGTTAAAACCGCTTACTTGTGCAATGTGCTCCAACGTGTACTCCGGATGCTGCATCATCAGGGGTACACATTTTTTCTGTATGCGCAAACCGTTGATATAGTCATAGAACATGACGTGGCGCACGTTGCAGAAGTAGTCGCTCAGATAGGTGCGGTTGGTGCCCACACGGGCGGCCAGGGCGGCCAGCGTCAGGTTGGGGTCGAGATAAAGGCACTCCTTTTCCACCAGCTCCTCAAGGCGGCCGGCGAAAAAATAGTTGCGGTCGGGGGTATCGGCCGGTCCGGCTTCGGGAACCGCGTCGGCCACGGGCACGGGACGGAGGGTATGAATGTAGTACAGCGAAAGATGCCACATCACCACCGTGAAGAGATAGTAAACGCAATCAATGAGCGGCGCATTGACCAGCGAAATCACAAGCCAGAGCCACATGTTCAGGAAGCCCAGCAGATAGATATTCTTGAGCCAGGAAATATCCATGCTCGACACGTTGGAATAGTTGCTGTAAATATACGCCGTGTACTTGCGTTTCCAGCAGTAGCCCACCAAAAGCATGGTCACGCCATAGACCGCCAAAAGAACCACATAGGCCCAGGTGACGGGCGGCACGGGCCAGATGCAGTAGGCCACGGTAAAGAGCAGGAACGGCACACACTGCCACGCCACGCGCCTGAACGTGACCCAGCCGGGATTGGTCAGTTCAAAAAGAAAACACAGATAGGTTACGGCCGACCATCCGTCGAGCATGAGCACATGGTCGAGCATGGTCTCGGTATAACAGCCCGGACCGGCCAGCACAATGTCCTTGAGACACTCAAAGCCCCAGAAGAGGAAAATCCACCCCGTCACGCGCAGAATACGCGTAGAGGAACGGCGCTTGAGAATGAGATAGGAAAAAATAAAGAAATAGGCGGTGGCAAAGCCATCGCAAAACACGGAAAAATGATGATAGTCTGACATAGGACGACTGCAATTTTTTTCTGACCCGAATCATGCCGCACCGGGCGGCCGGACCTTTTTTTTAAAAAAGACGTTTCGTAAATGACGCCGGAACATCCGGACACATAAATATCTGCACAAATATCACATCCGGCTTACGCAATGGGCCGGAAAGGAAGAGCTGCCCCGCCCGGATGCCAAAAGCAGGCGAATCGGCAGCTACGTCGTGCAAAACTATGAAAATAAGTGCAAACGGCCGTGTTTTTTCCTGTTTTTTTCAGTACGGCCCGCCGACCGGCCAAAAAAACGACAAGAACCCGTTGCGGGAAGCAACGCTGCACAAAAAACAAAAGAAAAAACAGGAAAAAGACACGGCTACATCAGCCGCAAACGGTAAATTTGCAACCGATACAAACGGTGGGCAAAAGACGGGACACCGGACAGACACGACCGCACCTTACAGCCCCCGAGAAAGACCGGCAGAAAACCGGAAATACCTACACAAGAAAAAGCGCACGGACATGAAAAGAAATATCATTATCGGCACCCTCACGGCAGCCGTCGTACTGACACTGGTATTCACCTGCCCGGGCAAAAAGGCCCATCAGGCAGCCATCAGAAACCTCATTACCGAAACCCTGGACGAGGAGCCGCCCGAAATCATCCCGCAGGAACTGCTGCCCGTATGGAACGTGCTGGGCAGCCTGGCCGCCGGACAGCTGATTGACGTACTGCTGGATTCGCAACTGGAAGTCAGAAACTACGCCATCTTCAGCATCGGACGCATCCAGCTGCCCGACGAAAAGAAAACCGTATCGTTCGGCATTCTGGGCAAGATATATACTTTTGACAAGGAAGACATACAGAAATCGTGGAGGAAAATCAATCAATCCGGATACTGACCCCCTCGCCGGGACTGCGGCACCTCCGGCCGCAACGCCCCCCGAGGCATACACACAAAAAAAAGCGCAGCCGACTTTCAGAAAAGAAAGAATGGCTGCGCCTGGGTGATTCGCTTGGGGTTCGAACCCAAGACCCCAACATTAAAAGTGTTGTGCTCTACCAGCTGAGCTAGCGAATCAAACCTTTTTGCCGTTAAGCGAGTGCAAAGGTAGGAATAATAATTGAAACCGCCAAGAAAAAATTTAAAAAAAATTACTGACAGCCACATTCAGCCTACCGTTTATGCAGAACAGAATGCGGGATAAAAAGCCCTGCCGGTACCACTGCCGCAACGGACAAAAGAGAATCACAACCGGCAAAAGTCCTGAAAAAGAATGGTTCACGCTCAAAAAAAAAGTGTTTTGTTTGTTGGATATAAAAATAATCTGTAATTTTGCACTTCGCTGATAGTATGCATATTAAGTAATAACAAAAATAACAACAAAACAAAATGATCGTAGTACAAGTAAAAGAAGGCGAAAACATTGAACGCGCCCTCAAAAAATTCAAGAGAAAATTCGAAAAAACCGGTGTTGTAAAAGAACTTCGCGCCCGTCAGCAGTTCAACAAGCCCTCCGTACTGAAACGTTTGGCTAAAGAACACGCCGTTTACGTACAGAAGTTGCACCGCAACGACGACTAATTGAATTTTTCATTTTACCCTAAACATAAAAAGCAAGCCTTCTTTTTCCGAAAGGCTGCTTTTTTGTATTTTCATACCCTACTTTTCCTGAATCTTTGTAACTTTAGGGCAAAATGACCAAATTTGCTCAAACCATGAACACAACCATAAATGAGCGCGTAGCCCAACTGCGCGCATGGATGGAAAGCCACCATCTGGCCGCCGTCCTGTTTTCGTCGGCTGACGACCACGCTTCGGAATACGTAGCGCCTCACTTTCAGTGCCGGCAATGGATTTCCGGATTCGACGGCTCGGCAGGCACGGCCGTAGTAACCCTGACCGACGCGGCCCTATGGACCGACTCGCGCTACTTCCTGGCCGCCACGCAACAACTGGAAGGCACGCCCTTCAGCCTGATGCGCGAGGGAGAACCCGACACACCTACGCCGGCCCAATGGCTCAGCAGCCAACTGCACGAGGGCGACTGCGTAGGCACTGACGGACGGACACTGACCATTGACGAAGCCAGAATCCTGCAGGACGAACTGCAGGCGGCAGGCATCGGTCTGACACTGGACACCGACGCAGCCGCCGACCTGTGGACCGAACGGCCACCCATGCCGCACGAACCCATTACGGTGCAGCCGCTGGAATATGCCGGGACGGGGGCCGAACAGAAAATACGACAGCTGCTGCACGAAGCCCACAAGCATCACTGCAACGCCCTGCTGCTGACGGCACTCGACGAAATTGCCTGGACGCTCAATCTGCGCGGCAGCGACGTGGAATGCAATCCCGTATTCTATGCCTACCTGCTGCTGGAAGGCGAACAGAAAGCCACCCTCTTTACCCGGGCCGACCGCCTGAACGACGAGGCCGCCGAGCAGCTCCACCTGCGCCGCATTGACGTGCGCCCCTATGCCGACGTTGCAAAGACACTGCGTTCCGTGCAAGGCCGGCTGTGGATACCGTCGGATGCCAATGCCTGCCTCATGGCCCAGGCCGAGGGACTGCCCTGCTACGTAGCGCCCTCGCCGGCCCAAATGGCCAAGGCCGTCAAGAACGAAGTGGAGCAGGAAGGATTCCGCCGGGCCATGGCACGCGACGGCGCCGCTCTGGTGCGCATGCTCTGCCGCCTGAAGGACCAGGTAGCCGCCGGAGGCATGACGGAACTGGCCGTCGACCGACAACTCACGGCCTACCGCGCCGAAAGCCCCCTTTACCGTGGTCTGAGTTTTGCCACCATCTCGGCTTACCAGGAGCACGGCGCCATCGTCCACTACGAGCCGACCCAGGCCACCGATGCCCCGCTGCGTCCCGAGGGCCTGCTGCTGCTCGACACGGGCGCACAATATCAGGACGGCACCACCGACATTACCCGCACACTGGCGCTGGGCCCCGTAAGCGAGGAAATGCGCCGCGTGTACACGCTGGTGCTCAAGGGCCACATCGCCCTGGCACGGGCCCGCTTCCCGCAAGGCACCACCGGCCTCAATCTCGATTTGGCCGCCCGCTACGCCATGTGGCAACACGGCTACGACTTCGGACACGGCACGGGACACGGCGTAGGCAGCTACCTCTGTGTACACGAAGGGCCGCAGCAAATACGCAAGAACCACCGGGCCTGTACGCAGGTTCCCCTGCTACCGGGCATGACCGTCACCGACGAGCCGGGCATCTACCTCGAAGGAAAATTCGGTGTGCGCATTGAGAACGTACTGCTCGTCACGCCGCCCGAAGAAGAGGCCTGCGGCCAATTCATGGGCTTTGAAGTCCTGACCCTCTGCCCCTACGACTTTGCCGCCATCGACTGCCGCCTGCTGCGCAGCGACGAGATGCACTGGATTGATGCCTACCATGCCCGTGTACGCAACCGCCTCATGCCGCTGCTCACGCACGACGCCGAAGCCCGCAAGTGGCTTGTTGAGGCCACACGGCCGCGTTTCAGCTAAACGCCTTTTTCACTCGGAAACAACTAAATAAACCTCAAAAAAACAATTCAGAAAAACTATGCACAACATCTACCGCAAACTGCTGGCCGCGCTCTGCTGTATAGGGCTCGGCTGGCCGGCGCAGATGCTGGCCGTGGCTTTTGAAAGCTCAACGGCCGATGCGCCCAAGTGGTTCCGGCTTTTCACCCCGAACCGCGAAAACCGTACCCTCACCAGTGCCGGCACGGCCACCTACCTGAGCGGTGCAGCCTCATTCACGTATACCGACGACCAGCTCTGGCGCGTGGAACTGCGCACCGACGGCACCTACAACCTTGTCTGCCGCTCGGGAGGCGTCTACATCGACCCCTCTCGCACGCAGGTAGTTGGCGCCAACCCCGCCTTCTATCCCGTCAGCACCGAGCCGCAAACGGGCTGGCAAATCAAGGCCATCAGCGGCCAGAACGACCTCTACATCATCGTCTCCGGCACGAAGCAGCTCCATCAGGGCGGCACGGGCGACGATTACCGCGTCATCAGCTACGGCGGGGGCAGCAACACCTCCGACCCCGGATGCCAGTTCCGTTTTGAAAGCTGCGACCTGAACACCCCCGTCAGCATCCAGTCGGCCAACGCCGTACAGGGTTTCCTCACCATGGCGCCGGGCAATACCGACCGCATCGTCATGCGTGCCGACCTGCAGGTAGGCGGATTCCAGGGCAGCACGTCCGTAAGCGGCATGACCATTGACCTGAGCGGCTCTACCGACGCTGCCGCCGACCTGGCCTGCATCAAGGTTTACCGCTCTACTTCCAACCTTTTCTACGGCACACTGAAAGCACAGGCCACCCTGCTCGACTCCGTAACCGTCAGCGGCAACACCGTGCAGCTGCAGTTCAGCGAACCGCAAAAACTGGAAGCCGGCAGCACCTGCTTCTTCATCACTGCCGACCTCAAACCGACGGCTACGCCCGACCACGAGATTGACGCTACCCTCAAGAGCATCCAGCAGCCCGACGGCGAGTTGGACATCAACAGCAACCCCACCGGAAAGGCACGCATCTTCAAGTCGCACACCATGCTCTTCAACCCCTACGACGACGGTTCACACTACTGGCGCATCCCGGCCATGCTGGTATTGCGCCACCAAAAGGACGACGCCCTCAACGGCCGCATCGTCACCGTAACCGACAAGCGCTACAACAGCAACGGCGACCTGCCCAACTACATTGACCTCATCACACGCCACTCCGACGACAACGGACTGACCTGGTCCGAAGGCAAGCTCATTGCCGGCGACCCGGCCGTATCGCCCGACTACGGTTACGGCGACGCTGCCCTGGTTGAAACGGCCCACGGCCGCATCATCTGCCTCATGGCGGCCGACAAGCAGTTCCAGGGCTCGTCCTACAGCAGCCCCATACGCTACTACATGACCTACTCCGACGACGGCGGACAGACCTGGAGCAAGCCCGAAGACCTGACCTCACAACTCTATGCCCACCAGTATGTTCAGGGCCAGCTGCAGGGTGGCTTCACCACCTCCGGCCGCGGCATTCTGCTGCAGCACCAGCAGGACGCCTCACGCAACGGCCGCGTCATGTTTGCCATGGTCTGCAAGTTCAGCAGCGGCAACTACCAGAACTATACGCTCTATTCTGACGACGAGGGCCTGACCTGGAACGTATCCGCCACCTCAGCCTACGATGGCGGCGACGAGGCCAAAGTGGCCGAATTGCCCGACGGCACCGTCATGCTCTCCACCCGCCGCAGCGGCAACCGCGGTTTCAACCTCTCCACCGACGGCGGCGAAACCTGGGGCCAGCAGTACGAAAACAGCCAGATTTGGGGTGCTTCATGCAACGCCGACATTCTTGTCTACTCCGACGACATCATCCTGCACACCATCTGTAATTCCGGTTCCCGCCAGAACGTCACGCTCTACGCCAGCATTGACGGCGGAAAGACCTATCCGTATAAAAAGGTAATCTGCGAGCTGGGCTCGGCCTACTCCACCATCGAGCGCCTGGCCAACGGCGACGTAGCCGTTTACTACGAAGACAACAGCATGGGCGACGATGCTTACAGCATGAACTTCGTCACCCTGCCCATCAGCTGGCTGGTGAGCGGTAACCCCGGACTCGAGAATTTCAAGAACCTCGTAAACCAGGCCCGCCAGATGGCTGAAGCCGACACCTACGACGAGGCTCAAATCAGTACCGCCAAGGCCGGCGAATACGAGCAGAATGCCATTGAAGCCCTCCGCAAAGTCATTCCTACCGACGAGCAAATCGAGCAGATGAGCAGCTACACCGAAGCTACACGGGCCATCGAAGCAGCCATGGAGGCTGCCCGGGCCACCTGCATCACCGTCGACGGATACTCGCCCGACACGTACTTTACCATTTCGAGCCTGGAAAACATCGGCGATGCCGGCGCGCCTTTTTTTATCTCGGGCGACGGTAAGGCCTACGCCGAGAGCAATACCCTCGCCCAGAAATGGCTCATCCGCGCAGCCGAAACCCAGGGCCGCGTCACCCTTCAGAACGCCGACAACCAGCGCTACCTCTACCGCAGCGGCAACACCGTGGCCCTGCAGGAGCAGCCGGCTGAATGGGGACTGGAAAAGAGTGGGTCAAACTACCTGCTCCATGCCTACACCGGCAACAACGGCTACGTGGTCATCAACAAAGGCACCGGCGCCCTCGACTTCTGGAACTCGGCTTCCGGCAATGACACCTGGCGCACCACCTTCGTGCTGACGGCCAGCGGCGCCATTGAGGACGGCATCAGCCAGACTCTCCTGCCCGACGGCATACGCATCAGCCACAAGGCCATCTATGCCGACGGACTCGCCCGCGCCTACAACCTGAGCGGACAGCGGGTACCCCTGGGCCAGCCGCTGCCCACCGGCACCTACATCATCCAGTCGGGACAAAAAACCTGCCGCGTGCTGATTCAATAAAACACGGCACCGCCAGACAAACGCATACAGAGAGAGAGGCCGGACGCAGTGTAGCG
>ENA-OPXC01001706-OPXC01001706.1-human-gut-metagenome-genome-assembly--contig:-NODE-1706-length-14539-cov-1.718517_pt1 | contig 14539 bp, 12 predicted proteins | sample MGYA00241512_ERZ502016 | MGnify/ENA primary metagenome ERZ502016 (study PRJEB25962, sample SAMEA2043043) | human gut metagenome | biome: human gut; feature: human-associated habitat; material: faeces...
GCTCTTCCTCTGTTTTCTCTCTGCCAAATGCACGAATAACAGAAAGTCCTGTTAAAATCTCTCTGGAAACAAGGTTAAGACCATCTACTAATGTCTGCATAATTTTGAACTTCGGCATCGCTATCGAAACAAGCAGCATAACAAATCCGAGAATCACAACAACCGCAAGAGCAATAATCCATTCCATTCCTGCTCCGGTCTGATACACTTTAATAATTCCACCAATTCCGATAATCGGTGCATACAAAAGAAGTCTCAGCATAACTGCTGTAACCATCTGAATCTGCTGAATATCGTTTGTACTTCTTGTAATAAGAGATGCTGTAGAAAAACGGTTCATTTCCGCATTTGAAAATCCCATAACCTTTTTATAGATTTTTCCTCGCAAATCCCTGCCAATACTCGCACCTACCTTAGAAGCAAGAAAACCGACTCCAATCGCCGCTACCAGAATCATAAATGCAATTCCAAGCATACGGCCGCCTTCTTTCCAGAGATAATCTGTCTGTATCTTATCGATATCTACTCCTGCAGCTTTATCACATTTTGTCGCATAGGCAACACCTGTAGAAAATAAAGTACTCTCTCCAATATCATTCATTTTCTTTTCGATTTCTTCTCTGGACTTCTGGATATCTTTGGCACTCATCATTCCTGTCTGCTTCATCTGATACAGCATTGGGCGCACATCAACGTAAATAACCTTTTTCCCGTTATCATCTTCCTCCTGAAAGCTTTTAAACTCCATGTTGAGCATCTTTCCAATCTCATCGACACTCATATCATCTATTTTATCCTTCATCGGAGCCATCGCAGGATTCGAAGCAATCGAATTCTTAATCATCTTCTTAAACTGCGATTCTTTTACATTTGACATGTTATGATTTAAGAAAATCGCTGTAAGAAATGTATCATCTAACTGATCCAGCTTCTCCTCATCTTCCGCCTTGCAAATGTAATACTCACCTTTTTTCTCATAAGTATCTTTCCATATTTTCTTCTCTTTCGAAGTCATATACAACTGCGAAATCTCATACTCATCCTCCGTCATTTTCACAGGAAGAATATGCTCCACACCTTTATTCTGAATTCCCACATCAATGATATCTGACGTATACTGCGGCAGCGACAAATCGCCAAACGCCTGCACAATAAGCAACAGCACAATCGCAACGATCATATACCAGTATGGGGCCATATTTTTAAATATTTTTGTCATTCTTTATGTCCTCCAACTACTTTTTGTCAAAACAATTTTACTCTGACTACTATGTTCATCAAAAATCAGCATCGTTTATTATTATACTTTCCAATGCCTGCTCGTTCATCCTCTTCAATAAAATCTCTGAGCACTCCTCCAAAGAAAACTTCGCTGTATCAAGAACCAGATCATAGTTCTTCTCGTCCTTCCAGTCCTTTTTCGTCCAGAACTTAAAATACTTTTCCCTGCCCCAATCCTTTCTGTCCATTAAACGACGTGCCTTCTGCATCGTGTCTACATTTTCCTTATCAAAAATGCGCTGTACCCTCTTCTCCTTATCACTACAGCGAACAAAAACTGTCACAACATCTTCGCAGGATTTCAAAATTTCTGTAGAACATCTTCCGATAAAAACCGCCGGACCTTCTGCATGAAGATTCTTGATTGTCTCTTTCATTCCATAAAAAATCTCATTAATTTTCGCCATATTTTCATACTGATTATAGCCTGCCATCATCGCAATATTATAGAGAAAACTTCCTACTTTATTCTCGTCAAACTCCTTAAGAGTTGCAATCTCTATGCCATATCCTTTCGCGGCCTCAATCAGCAACTGTCCATCATAGTAAGGAATCTGTGCCTCTTTCGCGATGCGAATTCCGATATCCCGTCCTCCGCTGCCAAATTCCCTTTCTATTGCCACTGACTTCATATACTGCATTCCTTTCTTCTAATCTGACTAACTCTTTGGTCATCATCTTCATCAATACTCCAAAAATTATCTAAAATTTCTCCCGGTCATTTTCCAGTGGCATTATCAGTCGATGCCATTAAAAATACTTCCTGTAAATGCTATCTGTAAATATTTCCGTAAAGTAATTCTGTTACTTTTGAAGTTCCTCATCCAGACTGCGAAGCATCTTCTGCATTATCTGGTTCATAAGTTCTTTCTCCTCATCCGTCACATAACGCATGACAACCTCTTTACATTCATTATGAACCTCCAGCATATTTTTCGCTGCTTCCACAGCCTTCTCAGTTAACTCAATGTGTCTCTTTCTGCGGTCATTCTCATCCTCTGTCAAAACGACAAAACCTTTCGCCCGTAAATTATCTACAGACTTTGAAATGTGTGCTTTGGATAAATTCTTCTCCTCCACAATATCTTTTGCTGTATCACCACATGGTGAATGATATAAAAATAAAAGAATCTCCAGTTCTACATTTCTCACTCCGTATTTCTGTGCAAACACCTCTGACTTTTTATCAAGAAGCTTACGCATCTTCATTCCACAGGTATTAATTAACGAATCCCGCATAGTTTTATCCTCCTGTTATGTATCTTTTTCATATTCCTTAGGTTGCCTTTCGGCAATTAGTTTACTAACGAACTTGTTTGCATATAATAATCCTTTTCTTTCCAAATGTCAATGGTGAATTTTGAATTACCGAGCTGGCGAGGCAGACGAACTCCAGAATTTACTTCATAAACTTGTCTATCGCCTCATTCAATGCTTCAATCGCCTCATCATCCCCCGTTTTTATCGCATCAACAATACAAGTTGACATATGTTCTTTCAATATAACCCGGCTAAGGCTCTTGACTGCGGCATCTACAGCGGCGAGCTGGATTAACACTTCGCTGCAGTCTCTTCCAGATTCAATCATAATTTTTATAGACTTCATATGACCTATAATCCGGGCAATTCGGTTTAGTTCGTTTTTCACGATTTGGGGCGAATGGGTGTGTGTATGAGTGTAAACATTTCCGTTTGCATCTACATGGGTATGGGTATGCTGGCACACTGATGCCTCTCCTGATTTATGAGTATGCTGATTCACTGACAACTCTCCTGATTTATGAGTGTGCTGATTCACTGATGACTTTTCTGATTTACCAATATGTTGATGTTCTGACAATTCCTCATGCTTATGAGAATATCCTTCTTTATGTGTACTGTCATAGTGTACATTTCCTTGAATATCTTCCTGATTGTAAAAATTATTTCGATTTTTTATATATTCATTTTCTTGAATATGTATTTTCCCTATCTTTTTTGTTGTATCATTTTCCTTATTATTTTCATTTCTATTATTTTGAATATGTTTATTTTCCATTTTTATCCTCCCTCGTATTATTAAAATTTGTGGTAATTTTGAATTTTGTAATATCCAGAGAGATAGCAGAGAAGATTACAAAAATAAAATCAATGTATATAAGATTAATGTTATAAAATCGTATAAAAGATATATTCCAGCAATTATTTTACTCATTGCAATAATATTATATGAAAATGATATTAAAAACGCCGCAATTTCATTACCGAATATAATAGATAAGTAATATCATTTCCTGATTGAAGTATTTATAATCCAAATATCACAATCCGCTCTCTCATATCATTTCCCGGAAATAAATCTCTGCAATCTATTTCGTCTTCAAACATAAATTCATCTACGGTCATTAAATAAGAAATATATTCATCTGACGGATAATAAAACAGTAGTTTTATCTCTCTTGGTTTTTCGTAATAGGATTCTAGTATCCTGTGTATCACTTTTTGCAAAATTTCAAGTGAAAATGGGTTAAAGAAGTAAATTCTATCTACTTCTCTTGGTACAGAAAAGTATTCGGCATTTTCCGCTTTAAATGCTACTCTTCCTGCTGAAATGGCTTTTTCTTTGTTTTCTATTGCTTTATTGTAGATTCTCTCATCATATTCCACGCCGATGGACCTGCATCTGGTCTGATAGGCAAGGAAAAAGTCTACACGGCCTTTTCCACACCCGTAATCAAGAAGTGTATTGCCTTTTCTTATGATTCCTGTGTTTGCCAGCCTTTCTAATACAGAATATGGCGTTGGTTCATAGGGATAATAATATTGTCCTGCATTGGAATCATCGCGTCCCATTGTATGGATTTTCAGTAGTTTATCCCATTTATTTTCATATATATCTTCTTTCATTTTTTATTTGCCCCTTTTTTTATTTTTCTCTTATATTCTCCTATTTTCTTTCATTTTCTTTCTCAGAATATTTCCTGTGATTCTCAATTAGTCTACCATAATCCCACTTCTAATCCAATCTTCCAAAATAGAAATTCATATTTTTTAAATAGAATATCAAATGTCATTCTTTTTTCTAAAATGCTAAACTCCAATCAAGTTAAGAAACACGCAAATAAAAAAAGAGGAGAGGAAAAATGGAAAACAACAGTAACAGTGGTGTTATATACCAGGGAAAAATACCAAATCGTGTGAAGTACTGCTTTGCCTTTGGTGCATTAGGAAAAGACTTAATCTATGGAATGATTGCAACTTTTTCTATGATTTATTTTACAGATATTATTAAAGTTGCTCCCGCATTTATCGGAAGTATGTTCTTCGTTGCAAAGTTGTGGGATGCTTTTAACGATTTATTTATGGGTATGATTGTTGATAATACGAGAAGCCGGTGGGGTAAATTCGTTCCGTGGCTTGTTATCGGTACATTGATTAACGCTTTTGTATTCATTACCGTATTTACAGACTTTCATTTATCAGGTGTAAGTCTTTGTGTATTTGCATCTGTCGTTTATGTTTTATGGGGAATGACTTATACGATTATGGATATTCCGTATTGGTCTATTATTCCTAACTTAACTTCCGACCCGGAAGAACGTGAAAAAGTATCTGTTTTACCAAGAATTTTTGCCAGCATCGGTCAGTCTCTTATCATCGCCGGCTTCGGTGTTCAGATTATCAAAGGACTTGGCGGCAACTATACTGGTTACCACAGATTCGCATTAATTATCGCAGCAACCTTTATTTTTACAATGGCTGTCTGCGTTATCAACCTGCCAAAGAAACAGCAGGCTACCGGAACTGCAGAGAAAATGAAATTCAGAGATATTTTCACTGTAATCAAAAAGAATGACCAGTTAAGATGGGCTGTCCTCTTAATTTTATTATACAATATTGGAATTCAGGCTATCATGGGTGTTGCTACATATTATTTCAGCTATGTTTGCAATAATGCCGGAATGTTATCTGCTTTCATGATCAGTGCATCTGTTGCAGAGGTAGTTGGATTATTAATCTTCCCTAAAGTCACAAAATTATTATCCAGAAAAAAGGCATTCTTAATGGCTTGTACGCTTCCACCAATCGGCCTTATCTTACTGCTCATTGTAGGATTTGTATGTCCTTCTAATATTCCTTTAACTGCAATTGCGGGAATTATCGTTAAAACTGGTACAGGTCTTGAACTTGGATGTGCTACCGTTTTCCTTGCAGACGTTGTTGATTATGGCGAATATGTATTAGGTGTCAGAAATGAAGGTGTCGTATTCTCCCTTCAGACATTAATCGTAAAACTGACCGCAGCTTTTACAGCTTTAGCAATCGGATTCGTATTAGAATTAACTGGATACGTTCCAAATGCAGTACAGTCTTTAGCAACACAGAACTCCATCCGTGTGCTGATGTGCATTGTACCAGCTCTCGGCATCATTCTTGCTTACGTTGTATTTAAGACTAAATATAAGCTTAATGATGAGTTTATGAAAAAAGTAGTTGCTAAGATCAGTGGTAAAGCTGAAGAATAATCGCAGAATATTACACAAGGTATAAGACTAGAGCGTGTTTGAAAAAGGCTTTCTGCAATATAACAACAGGATACTGTGCAAAGTATATAACACTAACTATTCCGATTCATTAAATTTACAAACTTACATTTCAAATAAATTCTATGTTTCGGAACAGTTATAAAACATTATAGGGCAAATAAGTAAGGGCAAGTTGATTGATATAAAATGTAATCGACTTGCTCTTATTTATGGTACAATCTAAACGGCTGCAAAATAATAAAATAAGTAGCAAAATCCATACCAAAGGAACTATGTCAAAAATAAATAACACAATAAATAGAAAAACAACTATAAAAAATAAATTTCAAAACACACAACAACGTAACTATAAAAAAACAAACTTAAAATCAAATACCATATAAATAACCACAAATAAACTACAGAAAAAATGAGGAAAAAATCTTGATAAACTTTACTATTATTTTAGCCGATGATGAACAGCAAATATTATATGGAATGAAAAACGGCATCGACTGGGAGAGCCTTGGTTTCTCCGTTGTTGGTACGGCACAAAACGGGAAAGAGGCCTTAGAACTCATTGAAGAATATCACCCAGACCTTTTAATCAGTGATATTAAAATGCCATTTATGGACGGTTTAGAGCTTTCTAAAACCATTCATGAGAACTACATAAACACGAAAATTATTCTTTTTTCCGGTTGGGATGATTTTGAATATGCCAGAACTGCTATCAGCTATGGAGTTTCACAATACATCATGAAACCAATCGACTACAACGAAATGCAGAAACTTCTCACTACAATGCATGAGGAACTCGAAAAAGAATATGCCGAGAAAATGAACCGCACCCGCTTGGAGAACATTTACACAGAAAGTATTCCTCTTCTTCGGCAGCAGTTTTTTACACAGCTTTTAACAGAAACTCTTACCGAAGATTATTGTACTCTTCAAATGAAAAATTTAAAACTGAATCTTGATTATGAAGTTTTTCACATCATTACTGTAAAGATTCGTGAAAATGATTTAAATGATGTTCTTTCCGAACTTTCCATCAAGGAAACGATTAAAGAATCTCTCGAAAAAATAACGGACCTCTACCATTTCGGTATGATTGACAGAGAAGTATTTTTGCTATGTGGCAATAAAAAGCACGATATTGAACGGATTACCCGTACTATACAGGAGGCCTCCGTCATTATCGAACGTATTTTTCACACGAAAATATCCTGCGGCATCAGTTCCAGCGGTACCAGTTTAAGGGCACTTCCTGTCCTCTATCAGCAGGCTCTAGAAGCACTTGATTATAATGTAGTCATTCAAGATGAGAGCTATACTTACTATAATGACATCCTTCCGCTCCAAAAGGATGCACCGCTTCAAAAAGACGATGACTGGAATTCCGAAGTAGATTCCATTGAGAAGATCATAACTCACTGTTCTGAAGAAGAACTGAAAACTGCTGTTTTAAATATGCTTGAACATCTACATGAAGCCCATTACAACTTAAATGAATACCAGATCGTCATATTAGAGATTTCCTTCTCCCTCGCCCGTCTTTATAAAAAATATCAGATTACCTCTGATAAAGAATTTGCCGGTTCCAAAAAAATGGCGGTAAAAATTCTTTCTTTAAACACTGGCGAAGAGCTCGACAACTGGCTTATTAATTATTTTCAGCTCATGCGTACATTGATTCAGAAAAAGCAGGTAGATAATAACGTTATTTTAGCAGAAAATGCAAAGAAATTAGTGGAGGAACATTTCCGTGAACCTGACCTTTCCGTAGAGTCCATTTGCAAGGAACTTCATGTGAGTTCTTCCTACTTTTCAAAAATTTTTAAGCAGGAAACGGAAACTACTTTTTTAAATTACCTCATCAGCCGCCGCATGGAAGAAGCGAAAATGTTACTGAAAATGACCGACTACAAAAGCCATGTCATCGGAACAATGGTCGGATACCCCGAACCAAATTACTTTAGCTATGTATTTAAAAAGCACTGTGGTATCTCTCCGGTAAAATACCGAAAACTTGGAGGGGAAAATAACTAAAAGGACCTTCTCCCGGCATCCAGAGTATGTTTAAAAAATGCTTTTTGCAAGATGTACGTCACAATTTACGGGAAATTTTCTTTCCTGACAAACGAAAGGATTTATTTATGAACAATAAAAAATTAAGCATTCGTGTTCTTTTTCCTTTAATAATGTCCATCTCGATTGTCTTCTGTATTTTAAGCTGCATGATACTGTTTTCTCATTATATTTCTACCTATCTTGTCCGTAAAACGATAGAAGAAACCAGCAGGCAGAAAAATGTACTTGCACAAAATATTGAAAATGAAATAGATTCAATCAATTCTATTATGAATAACATTTACTACAACACAATCAAAAAATATGATATTCAGGACAAGAACTTTAAAACTATTTTGGCAAATGAAATCACCAGCAATTCAGAAACAATCTATGGACTCGCTTTATATGATACAGATGGCAAAAACTTATGGCACTCTAACAATTTAACCAGTACTTCCATGCAAAATGAAAGCTGGTTTACTCAGGCAAAAGATAATATCGAAACTATTTGTTACGGCTCAAAAAAACTTGTTTATCCCGACAACGTAAAACAGGTATTTCAGATAAGCCGCTATGTAGAGTACATTAATCACGGCAAAATGAAATCCGGTGTTCTTTTAATGCAGTACTATACCGATTCCATCGATGCAATTTTAGAGCATTATAAGAATACGCAAAACTCTTACTGCTACCTGCTTGATAATACATCGAACTTTCTTTATCATCCGTTTATAAAAGAAATTTCTTCTGGTTTATATAAAGAAAACACTACTAAAATTGCTCTAAACAGCACCAATTACAGCATCAAAAAGCTACATGGTACAAAGTGGCTGATCGAACGTCAGCAGATTGGTTATACCGGCTGGAATATCGTCCTTGTCAGTTCCCTGTTTAATATTCACACAGAAAATATGGGTATTTATTATGTAATCTGGCTGCTTCTGCTTATCGTTGGAATTATTCTTGTTTTCACTGACATTTTGCTGTTCCATGACTTCACAAATCCTGTCTACCAATTACTCGATACCATGCAGGAATTCGGAAAGGGCAATTATGAAGTAAAAGCCGCAGAAAATGGAATTGGTGAACTGAAAACATTAAGTGCACATTTTAATATTATGGCAGAAAAATTACAAAACCAAATGGGCGAAATCCGTAGAAATGAACGGGAAAAACGAAAAATGGAGAAAAAACTTTTGCAGTCTCAGATTAACCCGCATTTTCTCTATAATACGCTGGACTCTATCATCTGGATGATACAGAGTGGCGAATATAAAGGTGCCGAGCAAATGGTATCCTCCCTCGCGAAGTTTTTCCGCATTTCTTTAAGCCAGGGAAAAGACATTATCCCACTGGAAAAAGAGTTGGAACACGCAACAAGTTACCTCGCTATTCAAAATATCCGTTTTAAGGACAAGTTTGAATTTTCCGTACAGGCAGACAAAAAACTTCTTCATTATCTCTGCCCCAAACTTTCTATCCAGCCTCTACTTGAAAATGCTATTTATCACGGTATGGAAGGTGTGTACGATGATGGCGAAATCACTATTTCTGTTTATGAAAAAGATAACCTTATTCACATTGACGTAAGCGATAACGGACTTGGTATGCCAGAAAAAGTTGTGGAATACATCATGCACAACCGGGTTGTTTCCAGCAAACGAGGCTCTGGAATCGGTGTGCGTAATGTCGATGAGCGAATCAAACTTATTTACGGTGAACAGTATGGTGTCACTATTGAAAGTGAATTAGATGAAGGAACAACCGCAACGATAATTATTCCGAAACTGGAGGAGACTGCAGAGATAAATTCAGATGAATCCAATAAAACAAAATTATAGAAAATCAGCAACTTGTAATAATCTAACAATACTACACTGAACTAAATCTATAATATATATTACAAAAAACTGCCCAAATAGACAGTAGCCAATAACACTAAATTAAAAGAAGTTATTAAAATCAGGAGGAAACTGATGAAAAATAATAAGAAAAAATATGCTTTAGTAATCATCTTAATACTCTTCATTGCCTTTTTTTCCTCGCAATGTATGATGACACGCACAAACACCGAAAGTAAAAAAACGGTAGCAGTAATCCCTACACTTATAATAAAGAGAATTCCCGTATATTAGATGCCATCCGAGATTACGCTCACAATAATTCTATTATACTTGACGTGTGGCATGAAAAAAGCCTTTCTTCAAATGAGCTATCTTCCATCATCGCTAATGAAGAACAAAATCATGCAATTGGCATCCTGTTAATTTATCCAGAAAACTATTTAACCCAACAAGAAAAACACTACGATTACAATAATGTACTGGCAATTACCGCCACGATGCAAACTGCCTTTTCTCACTATGCAGCCTTTGAAAACAGCCCTTCTTCAAGCTATCTTCTTCCTGTTTCTGCACAGGTAATAAAGAAAATCCAAGACGGCAAAACAGACTGCATTTACATAAAAAACACATACGAACTTGGCTATGAAAGCATTCAAATGCTGGATACTTACTCACGAAATAAATATATGAAAGATATATCTATTCCATGTCATAAAGTAGATAAGGCAGCTATTGAGAGCGGGGAATTAGATGCACTACTGACAAATTAGAAGAGTAGTTTTAATTCAATCTACACACCCCAATTTACGGTATATTTCGCCTGAATGAATACAAAATATACCGTAAATTAGAGCGTGCAGGTTGCAGGAATGATTTTTCAAACACTCTCTAAACATAATAGTTTTCCAAAAATTTAGTCAATATTTATCAACTACAGATAATAAATTATACAGAACACGAAAGGATTTCCGTTATGAAAACAAATCTTTTTAGCTATAATTCCATCCTGTTTACCTTAATCATCATCCTGATAAGCACCATAACCATATGGAAATTACCTCAAACGCAGAATGGATACACCCACATAGGCATCGCCGTTTATGATATGGACGACACTTTCATAAACGACTATGTAACCAAACTCCAAAACAAAATTGACCGTTCTTCTTTTTCTGGCAAAAAGGTTCTTTACGAAATCTTTGATGCAGAAGGAAATGCTAATCGGCAAGAACATCAGCTTCAATATATGTACACCCAAAACTTCGATGCCCTGCTTATTAACCTTGTAACTCCATCTTCCGCCGCCAGCGTCCTAAACGAGACAGCAAACCACGATATCCCTGTTATTTTATTTAACAGAGAAGCGGATAAAAAGGACTTATCCATCTCCAAACAGACATGGTACGTCGGAACAGCGGCAAAAAAAGCGGGAGCCATTCAGGCAGACATGCTCCAGAATGTATGGAATATAGACAAAGTAAACCTGGACCGAAACAAAAATAATAAACTGGACTATATTCTAATCGAAGGAGAACAGACACATTTTGATGCTGTAAGAAGGACAAATGGCTTTTTAGAAAGCAGCCAGAACCTCCCTCTAAATCAGCTTACTAATCTCTCCGCAGATTGGCAGAGAAACCTTTCCTCCGTGAAATTTTCAAAACTGGATACTAGCATTATCCAATCTGCAGAAGCCATTATCTGCAATAATGATGACATGGCACTTGGAGTTTACGATTACTATAAACAGCATAATCTCAAACTCCCCCTTATTCTCGGAATTAATAACAGTCCAGAGATGAATCAGAAAATACAAGCTGGAGAAATTTATGGAACTGTAGATAATGGCACAAATGACCAGATATCTTATATCTGCAAATTGCTTAATGATATTCTAAATAAGGATACCGCCAAATATCACAAAATATGGTATAGCAAACCGTTTGCTATTGAAAAGTAATTTTCATTTGCGATAACAGACGCAAAAAGAACTGCCCTGATATCTTATCTGTGAGTGGCTTCAGATGCTTATGGCGTTTACGAGTTGAAGGATTTACACTGGAACTATTATTATATTATAATATGGTTATTAATAATTGAGGAGGAACACCATTGAAAACAATTGAATTATCAATTTCCGATAAAAATAAATCTTTACTTACACACCTTCAGGAAAATGGAGAATTTTTACCTGCCTATTGTGCCGGTAGAGGAACCTGTGGAAAATGTAAGGTACAATTTTTAAATAATATACCAGCCCATACTACACATGACGCTGTCTTTTTTTCAGCAAAAGAACTCTCTGAAGGCTGGCGGCTGGCATGTCAGGCTTATGAAAACCATGATCCGTCTGCCAAAGACTGCAAAAGGACAGGCCGTGATAGAAGATTATAAAGAAGACCAGATTCAGGCTGCCTCTGCATTTAATCTGTCGGCAGATAAATCTGTTTCAAATAAGTTTACTGCGGCGGATACTGTCTCTGACTCTTCATCTAAATCTGCCTCCGTTCAACACATCTCAATGCAGCCATCTTCAGAAAAATCTGATTCGAAAATTGCTACTGCTCCATCTTCATCCACTCACAACGAAATTTCCAGTTATGATTCTCTTGCTCTCGCTGTCGATATCGGAACTACAACCATTGCCTCCAATCTCATTGATACAAATCAAAAAAAAGTATTACAGACCATAACCAGTATCAATCATCAGCGAATATTTGGTACCGATGTCCTTTCACGAATTGATATAGCCAATCAGGGAAGACTTTTGGAGCTTCAGAGAACTATATTAAACGATTTAGATTCTATCTGCGAACAATTTCAGCTAGGAAAAGATATCACAAAACTTTCTATTCCTGTCATCATTTCCGGCAACTCTACTATGCAGCATTTACTTCAGAAATTATCCTGTGAAAGTCTTGGATCCTTTCCTTTCACCCCTGTTGATATTTCCATGCATTCCTACAAAAACATGACGATTCTTCCGGGGATCAGTACTTATGTAGGTGCCGATATTGTCAGTGGTATTGTAGCCTGCGGAATTGATCAAAAAGAAGAAGTTTCACTTCTCGTAGACCTTGGTACAAACGGGGAAATGGTTATCGGTAATAAAGATCGACTCCTCGTAACTTCAACCGCAGCAGGTCCGGCTTTTGAAGGCGGCAATATCCGCTACGGTATTGCCGGTGTTCCAGGCGCAATTGATACCGTAACTATTTTCGATAATCATCCAGCCATTTCTACTATTTCAAATAAAAAACCAATTGGCATCTGTGGAACAGGAGTCATTGAAACAGTCTATGAACTTGTAAAAGAAAAAATTGTTGATAACACAGGATTGATTGCTGATAAATATTTCGATAATGGATATCCATTGACAGAGAATATTTCATTTACTAACAAGGATATTCGTGAGGTTCAATTAGCAAAGTCGGCTATTCGGGCCGGTATAGAAATCCTCGTAACCTCCTATGGTATTGATTACTCTCAGATTGCACATCTATACCTCGCCGGAGGTTTTGGGCAAAAAATCAATTATACCAAAGCTGTCGGAATCGGTATGCTGCCCAAAGAACTGAACGACCGAATCATATCCGTCGGAAACAGCTCTCTCGCAGGCGCAGGCATGTTAGCGATGAACTCTGAATTATCCCATCGCTTTACACATATTCCAGAAATTTCAGAAGAAATCAGCCTTGCAAATCATAAAGCATTTAATGATTTATACTTGAAATATATGTCTTTTTAAAACTTTCCGCTTATCATTATTATAGAAAAATTCTATTTACAGATTTTTCTTCACAGTATCAGACTTATAATGCCGAACTAAATCAAATAGGTAGCAGACGCAACTCATCTCCCACCTTAGAGGTCGAAGTCTTCTTGCTGTAAGAGGATAAAATATTTAAAGGGTGCGAAACAACTCATATGAGTAGCTCACACCCTTTCTTAGAACTATCTTACGACAATCCTTTTTTCATTTTCTTATTACTATCTTTTCTATTTCCAATCTTTCCAAACATCCGGCTCATAGCCGACTGTCGCCTGCTTTCCATTTCTGACAATCGGTGTTCTTATAATCTTTTGATTTTCCAGAATTTTTTCTTTTTTATCTTCCTCAGAAAGATATTGAACTAATGCCAGTAAGTTTTTATCCTTACACTTAGGGTCAATCAGCTTTTCATAACCACCTACAGCTTGACATACAGAATTAAACTCCCCCTTACTAAGTCCTTTTTCTTTCATATCTACAAACTGATATTTTATTCCTCTTTCTTTAAAATAGCGCTCTGCCTTTTTGCTGTCAAAACTCTTTTTCGTCCCAAAAATCTGTACGTTCATCTCAATTTCCTCTCTATTTCTTCACAATATTATTATAGTTTTTTCACTATCTTCAAATATATCTGATTACATTTATATTTATTTTTGAATATATTTCTTAATAGTATTTTTCTTATATTCTATACCTCTCTATATTTCTCGAACAATCCCAAATACTCTTTTTCCACCTCAGAAAATGATCTCACCGTATAATCAACCTTCACATGCAGCTTTGGCTGCTTTTCTTCTGATTCTTCATCCAATAAATACTTTAAATCATACCACAATAATGCATTATCAATCTCTTTTATCAACTTCTCCTCATCTATGTTTAACGTGAAACCTAAAAACTTCGTATAAATAACATCTAATAAATGATTCTCATATTCCTTATACTTCTTCATATTCTGTTTTAAAGGTCTTGGTACATCTGACATATAACACTCACTCGCATCATGTAGCAAAGCTGCCAATACAAGTCGATTAGAATATCCCTTTGCCGCTGCTTCCTTC
>ENA-OPXC01001708-OPXC01001708.1-human-gut-metagenome-genome-assembly--contig:-NODE-1708-length-14522-cov-3.016935_pt1 | contig 14522 bp, 10 predicted proteins | sample MGYA00241512_ERZ502016 | MGnify/ENA primary metagenome ERZ502016 (study PRJEB25962, sample SAMEA2043043) | human gut metagenome | biome: human gut; feature: human-associated habitat; material: faeces...
ATTTTTCCTATGCTCGGCTATGCTTTCGTAACTCTCAATTTACAGCAGGCTGTCCAGGGTCTCTCTGATAGCCTTGATGAAATCCAAGCTGTTGAGGATCACAGGATGCTCGCAGGTGGAGATCAGGGACAGGCTCTTGGTCATCTTGCCGTCCTCGATGGTCTTGATGCATGCCTGCTCCAGCTTGTCTGCGAAGTTGCACAGCTCTGGAATCTGATCCAGCTCGCCGCGCTTTCTGAGAGCTCCGGTCCATGCGTAGATGGTAGCAATGGAGTTGGTGGAGGTCTCTTCACCCTTTAAGTGCTTGTAGTAATGACGCTGTACGGTTCCATGAGCAGCCTCGTACTCATAGACGCCGCTGGGAGATACCAGTACAGAGGTCATCATGGACAGATCGCCGTAAGCGGTAGCTACCATATCGGACATTACATCACCGTCATAATTCTTACATGCCCAGATGAATCCGCCCTCGGAACGGATGACACGGGCTACGGCATCATCGATCAGGGTATAGAAATATTCAATACCCAGCTCTTCAAATTTAGCCTTGTACTCGTTGTCATAGATCTCCTGGAAAATATCCTTGAAGGTATGATCGTATTTTTTGGAAATGGTGTCCTTGGTGGAGAACCACAGATCCTGCTTCGTATCTACCGCATAGCTGAAGCATGCTCTTGCAAAACTCTCGATGGATTTATTGGTATTGTGGATACCCTGAATGATACCTGCTCCGTCGAAATTATGGATCAGTTCACGGGTCTCGGTGCCGTCTGCTGCGGTGAATACCAGCTCGGCCTTACCGGGTCCGGGTACCTTGATCTCTGTATTTTTATAGACATCACCGTAAGCATGACGGGCAATGGTAATGGGCTTGGTCCAGTTCTTTACATAGGGAACGATGCCCTTTACCAGGATCGGTGCACGGAATACAGTACCGTCCAAGATGGCACGGATGGTTCCGTTGGGGCTCTTCCACATTTCCTTCAGGTTGTACTCTGTCATTCTGGCAGCGTTGGGGGTAATGGTCGCACATTTTACGGCAACACCGTATTTCAAGGTAGCGTTGGCAGAATCCACGGTTACCTGATCGTCTGTCTCATTACGATGCTCCAGTCCCAGATCATAGTACTCTGTCTTCAGATCGATATAGGGCAGTAACAGCTCATCCTTGATCATCTGCCAGAGGATTCTGGTCATTTCATCTCCGTCCATCTCTACGAGAGGGGTTGTCATTTTGATCTTTTCCATAACGATTTCCTTTCCGGTATTAATTTTCGTTCTATTCTATTTTAACGTAATTCGTTCCAACAGGCAACTTATTCCTGACTTTCCGCCTGCTGTGCATAAGCCTCATTCAGACCATTCTTCACCATGTTCTCATAGGCATTGATCATGTGCTGATGTGCCAGCTGCTCTGCCAGATCGGCGTTGCCAGCCTTAATGGCTTCCATGATCTTTTCATGCTCTTCGTTGGACTTTGGACCTCTATTGGCACTGGACAGCGTCTTCTTACGGACACGGAGAACATACTGATGGAAATCCTTCAGCTGATGCTCCAGCATCTTGCTGTCACAGGCTTCGTACAGAATGTCATGGAAACGGTTGTCTAACTCCGCCAGCTGCTCCAGATGCCCTTTTTGGGCATGGAACTTGGACAGATAGACATTCTCCTCCATCTCTTCCATCTGTTCCTTAGTGATATGCTCCGTAGCCCAGCGTGCACACAGTCCTTCCAACAAAGAACGGATCATATAAATATCCTTCACGTCCTTCTGCGTAATGCCGGTGACATAGGCACCCTTGTTCGGAATGATCTGGATCAGTCCCTCCAGCTCCAGTTGACGGAACGCTTCTCTGACAGGGGTTCTGCTGACGCCCATCTCCTCGCCGATCGCCACTTCCTTCAATTCTTCATGTTCCTGATATTTTCCGCTTAAGATATCCTCTCTCAGCTTGTGAAATACCCGTCCCCGCAGGGAGAACTTGTCCGTTACTTCCTGCTTTACATCATACTTACTCACTATAATCCTCGATTCCAGGCAACGCTGTTACCGTTGTCATGCTCATTCTATGTTTACTCACCGATCTTCAGATTCTTCTCCAGGCAAATACGGTTAACACATGCCACGATCTCTTCATCCGTAAGCACGGTGACACGACCTCCGGCATACTCCTCATCTACCCACTTTTTGATCTCTGCTACCAGTTCGGAATTCTTCTGTACCTGCTTGTCTCCCTTTAACTTGTAGTAGGTGTTCAGCCAGTGTGCGATACCTGCCAGACCAGAGGTGTTGGAAATAGCGCACAATACCGGACGGTTCAGGAATTTCTCGGTATCGAAGATATTGTAGATTTCCTCGTTCTTAAGCAGTCCGTCTGCATGGATGCCGGCTCTGGTTACATTAAAGTTCTTGCCCACAAACGGGGTTCTGGGAGGAATCTGATAACCTATTTCTTTCTCATAGTACTCTGCCAGCTCCGTGATCACACGGGTATTCATACCGTTTAAGTCGCCCTTTAACTGTGCATACTCGAATACCATTGCCTCCAAAGGCGTATTACCGGTACGTTCACCGATACCAAACAGGGAAGTATTGACACCGGAACAGCCATACAGCCATGCTGTGGTAGAGTTGGACACTGCCTTGTAAAAGTCATTATGTCCATGCCACTCGATCAACTCATGAGGCACACCTGCATGGGTATGGATCGCATAGATGATACCCTGTACACTACGGGGAATAACGGCACCGGGATAGTTGACACCGTATCCCATGGTATCGCAGGCACGTACCTTGATAGGAATCTGATACTCCTTCATCAGTTTCATCAGTTCCAGACAGAACGGCACTACATAGCCGTAGATATCTGCTCTGGTGATATCCTCCAGGTGACATCTTGGGCTGATGCCCTCCTCTAAGCAGTCACGGATAACACTTAAATAGTGATCCATTGCCTGTCTTCTGGTCATTTTTAACTTTAAGAAAATATGATAATCGGAACAGCTTACCAGAATACCGGTCTCCTTCATTCCAATCTCTTTTACTAATTTGAAATCTTCCTTGCTGGCGCGGATCCAGCTGGTCACCTCAGGGAACTTATATCCCCTCTCCATGCACTTATAGACAGCATCTCTGTCCTTTTTGCTGTAGAGGAAAAATTCACTGGCGCGGATCATTCCGTTGGGACCGCCCAGTTCGTGCAGATAATCATAGATCTTCACGATCTGCTCCGTGGTATAAGGTGCCCTGGACTGCTGTCCGTCTCTAAAAGTGGTATCTGTGATCCAGATATCCTTCGGCATGTTATGAGGCACGATACGATCATTAAAAGGTATTTTGGGGATTTCGGAATAAGGGAACATATTACGGAACACGTTCGGCTTCTCCACATCATCCAGTATGTACATATGCTCCTCAATCTCCAGAAGGTTGTTCTTCGGATTCATGGAGACCGGACGATTCTGAAATGCATCACTATCTCTCATTGGTATACCTCTCTTCCCTGACATTCGACATCTGCAATATTGTTTTCTATTTTTACTCTGCGCAGTAAAAATACATTTTGCAGTTCTCGTATCATTGTATACAATCATACCATTTGTGTCAATATCTTTAGTATTAATTTTATTGACTTATTTTAATCACATTTTTTATTTTTCCCAGTGATTTTATCATTTTACTTGTTTTCTAATAATCTGCGGACATTGAGCATTCCGAAGCCCTGCTTATTCCAGGGTTCTCCGAGATCCGTAGCTGTCAGCGCTACCCTACGGAGAAATTCTTCATTGGACATTCTCGGATATTTTTGTAGTACCAGTGCTGCCGCTCCGGACACAATGGGGGTTGCCATGGAGGTACCGCTTTTTGCAATATAAGGTTTAAAAATTCTGCCATTTCTATTTTTCCAGAAAGCATTGCAAGACAGGATCCGCGTCCCGGGAGCCACAATATCCGGTTTTCGGATGACGTCGTATTTTCTACCTCTTCCGGAATATGTTTCGCATCGCTTCGGGTCATTTTTACAATATCTTCCATCGTGACAACCCACTGTTAACACTTTCCGGCTGCTTGCCATCTCCGAAATACTCCCATCCTCAGGTCCTGCATTTCCCGCTGCACAGACTACGAGAATATTATGATCCCACAACAATTCCATATACTCCCGCAGTACCTGTTCCTTATATCGTTCCTTCAATTCACCGATTCCGACAGATATATTTAAGATCCGGATCTGATACCTGTTTTTTACCCGTAGGATCCACTTAAATGCCTCCTGCATGGAATCACAGGATCCTTCTCCCTTTCCATCCAACACTTTTCCCACGACAAGTTTCGATGCCGGTGCCATTCCCCGAAGCCTTCCACCCGACAATTCTCCGTTTCCGCAAAGTATGCCACATACATGGGTTCCATGTCCGTTATCATCATACGGCAGAGAGCTCTTCTCCACGAAATCACGAAAACATAACAAATGCCCGGCAAGATCCGGATGATATGCGATCCCTGTATCCAATACAGCAACCGTTACAGGCTCTGACCGCCAAGTTACGCTATATATTTGTTCCGGTACCTGTACCTGCTCCCTGACCCTCTGCATCCGTTTTCCTTCCCGGTAAAAATATAGTAAAACCGACATAAGACTTAATCTATCTTATGCCGGTTTCTATTCCGGGTGTCGGTTAAATCACCCCATTATTCATTTATAATCTCTATCCCCTCCGGGAAAGCGTCATTTCCAATATCCGTGACACTCGCCGGCAGATGTACTTTTTTCAATTCCGTATGATTACGGAATGCTTCCTCTGCGATCACGCGAACGCCATCCGGTATCACAACTTCAGGCAGATTCCCTTTATAAGCTACCAGGATGTCCCCACTGATCAGAAAATCATCCATACTGTTCTCTTCAAAATCATCCATCCACCCGGTATGGGTAAACGCCTTGGCACCAACAGTATTCACCGTGTCCGGCAATATCACGTTATCCAGATTATCACAATGATAAAACGCTGCATAGTCAATCGTCGTTACACCTTCCGGAATCGTAACGGTCCGGAGAGAACTTCTGGAAAAAGCAAAACGTCCGATCTCTGTAGTACCTTCCGGGATCGTAACTGCGCTGACAGACTGGTTACGATAATACATCCATTCCGGAATCTTGCCGTTCTCTGTCTCAGCTGTGATATCCTGTTCTTCACCGGTCTCCTGTCCCGCTTCCGGTTCCGTATACCCCTGCTGTACTTTTTCCTCACCCGGATGCACCATTACCAGGGCATGATTCCCTACAATAATAGTACTGCCCAGGACATTACCGGGAACCGGTGTTGCAACAGGTGCAGGCGTAGCCGTTGATACAGGTTCTGTCGTTGCCTGTGTATCCGGTCTGCTTACTGCTGTCGGTGTCTGTACAGGAGCTGCCGTCACCAGCGGATCACGGTTTTTCTGCTCCGCAAGTTTTTGGGCAAACTGTGCTGCCACACTTCCCTCGTCCGCATGGATTGTCACATTATCACAGTTTAAGAAAGCATCTTCCGCAATACCGGTCACCGTAGCCGGGATATAAATATCTGTGAGATTAACACATCCCGCAAATGCCTGTGCATCAATACTCTGTATATTTTCCGGAATTGTGATCTGCTTTAAACCCGTACATCCTGCAAACGAATACTCGTCCACTGCAGTCAGACCCTTTCCCAGGACAACCTCTTCCAGATTGTTACATCCCCAGAAAACATAGGCATCCAAACGCTTGACAGATTTCGGAATTACAACGAACTGTACCTTCTGATTGTTCTCAAAGGCACTCTCGCCTACGACTTCCACTGTATCCGGAATCGTGACGCGTTCTTCCGTGCCTCTGTATTTTACCAGTGTACTCCCTTGCGTCTGAAAATCAGAGGCAGACGCTGCCGCATCTGCCTCCGACACAGGAAGATGTGTCAGGATCAATGCGGTAACTGCCAGTGCTATGACAGCCATCCACTTTTTATGATTCATAAACCTTCCCATCCTTTATTTCCCACTAGGCTCTGGCTTTACGCAGAGTCTTTTTGTCCTTCTTCATGAAGAGTACTACCGAGATACATGCAAGTCCCATGGATAGGAACCACTTGGGATGAATGCCGTCTCCGGTCTTAGGTGTGCTGTCTGCGATGGTTCCCGCAGTCAGATTATTCGTATCCACATAGATCACATACGGCGAGAAATGCTCCGCAGTGAAAGTTACGCAAGATACACCGGATATCGTGGAGAACTTCGGTGACAGCTTGTCTAACTTACTGTTCACTACACCTGCCACTTTGTTATTACCTGCATAGGTGATCAGAGAATCCGGCAGAGGCAATGTAATGCTGATGGACAATCCTGTGGTATCTGTGATCTTTGTATTGCCGGTGGAATCATAGAGACTGATGTCCATGGGGAAATACTTGATAGCACTGATATCACTGCCGTATTCTGCCATCAGAGCCTTAACTACTTCTTCTGAAGCTGCTGCGCTCTCTGTGATCTTAATAACAAAATTATCGGAAGACCCGTTCACTGTTGCGGATACCACTCCGGTATTGGACAGACCGTTTTTATCAATAACAACAGTGGTTCTGCCGCCGGATACGTTTCCCGTGGTAGTGCTGCCTGGTCTTCTGTTGGAATTGGAATTCGTGGAATTACCGCTTCCTGTAGATGTATTTGTTTTATTACCCGAACCGGATTTTGCAGTATAATTTGCAGTTACCGTTACATTAGCTTCCGGCATAGTGATGACCGTTGCAGACAATACCTTGCTGGCAATCTTCGTATTGGCCGGATCTATTGACCAGCTGCTGAACTGTTGATTCTTTGCAGGATCATTCGCAACAATGATCGGCTGGGAACCTGCTACATAACTGCCGGAGCCGGAACCATTTTTAACTGTCAGAGTATACATCTTGGCAGTAGTTCCGTTGTTATTATTGCCTCCCGGACTGGTGCTTGCTCCGGGGCTGGTGCTGGTACCCGGACTGGCCGTTCCTCCATTATTAGAGCCGCTTGCCTCATATACTGCATAGAAATCTGTATTTTCTGTGATAGCTGTAGCAATATCCGGCAGCCATTCCTTGAAGGTGTAACCACTGACCGTAGGGGTCTGAATACTGGGTGCAACCGTTCCCTTTTTGATCGTTGTCTGATAGAACACTTCCTTGGTCACACTGTTGATATATCTGACTACAATATCATCCTCGCTCAGCGCCTTATATTGTGCCATGGTGGTAAAAGACTCTGTAATATTGGTCAGAGGTCTGTCCCATCCGATGAAGATATAACCGTCTCTCACAAGATTAGATGTATTGGGCAGATCCGCATCTGCGATGCTGCCGCCGGAGGATACCTTGATCTCCTTAATTACCGTGCCATCCCAATCCTGGAAGGTTACGGTCAGCTTGTTGGCATCGGGATCTTCCTTGCTGTAAAAGGCAACACAGGTACGATCTTCAGACACTTCTCTGTAATCAGGATCCCAGTACTGGAAAATTTCACCAGCTTTTCCTGCTGGTTCCGGTGCCACCGCATCTTCCCCTGCCTTAACTGTCTGGGTATCCACATTAATATACTGTCCCAGTTCCTCATTCCAGTCACGGAAGATAACTGTATAATAGTCTTCACGGCTTGTCTCTTCTACGGTAAATCCCTTATTCGTTCCGTACTCCCACATATAAGTGTCTTTAGGCGTTACAATAAGAAGATCCTTAGGATTATCTTTCTTTTCTATTTCATTAAATGCCAGATCACCCACGATTGTAACGTTCTGAACACCTTCCAATCGATCCAGATGGCTCTTGTTAAATGCATCATTCTGAATCGTTGTACACGTAAGAGGTAATTTAACATTCTGTAAACTTGTAGTATCAGCAAATGCTCTTTCCGGAACTACCGTAATTGCACTTTGGCTCAAATCAATCTCTCTGAGATTTTTACATCCTTCGAAAGCACTGGGAGCCAAGGAAGTCACTCCAGCCGTTTCATCAGCCTTAACATATTTACTGTCGCGTCCCTCCAAACACTCAATAATACGTGCCTTTGTTCCATTACTCATACCATAAATAATAGAATTATCACAAGAAAAATAATCTGTTCCTGTAAAGTTTACACTCTTGAGATTTTCACAACCAGTAAAAGGAATAATTCCCAAATCTGTAATCGTACCAGATAATGTCACATCCGTCAAAGCATTACAATCTTCAAATGCCTTATCTCCTATGGATGTAGTATTTCCATTAATCTCAACCTTCTTCAGATTTGTGCAACCCTTAAAAGCTCCTTCCTCAATAGAAGACATATCACCATTGCTGATCAATGCAGTCAATGAGGTAGCTCCCTGGAAATCCTCTGCTTCAATATTATCCAATCCCCACAAAGTTACTGTTTTTTCCAAGCCGGTATACCCTGCTTGTTCATCACTGGTCTCTTTGCTCTTATATAACCCATCTGCAATAGCCTGCACGCCATCCGGTATTTTTATATTCAGAGCCGAATCTATAAAGCTCTGCTCATTCTCTGTCAATGATGAGTTTCCATATTTATTTAAAGCTGTCTTCGCAGCACTTCTCTGTTCATCTGTCAAATAAGGATAATCATCCGGATTATCTGCATATTTTTTCAATTCACTGAAAGCCGGGAAATCAGTTAACTCACTAACCTGTTTCTCACTGTTATATTGCACAATCAGATTTGACGGCCATCCACTGCAATATGTAACATAGCTCTTAACCTGACTTGCATTATTGTATCTTCCATTCTCACTCATGGCATAGAGATAAGGAGTGGACTGTGACGAAATTTCTCCTACAAATTTCAATTTCACTTTCGGTGTTCCATCTGAATCCGCAGCTACTCCAGAACAATTTATATGCTGTGCACCGGTATAATCCTGTGTTTTAAATGCATTTTCACCAATCTGTACAGAACTGTTATTGAACACAACAGTTGCCAGATTGTGGCATCCCTTAAACGCATTTTCACCTATAGTCTGGACGCTTGCAGGTAAAGATACCATCTTAAGGTTACAATAATTGGCAAAAATGTTAGCATCAATATTATAAATATGATAAGGTCCGATAGGATCCGGCATATTCAGAGTCTCAACGCCTTTTCCAACACGGCAGCTAATCAATTTATTGGACGAATCTACAACGTAAGTCGATCTTCCGTCTTCTTCACTTACCTTCGGATCCTGTACAGTCAACTCGTACTTGTTCTGACTGACATACTGCGATGCATTGGAATCAAAGATTACATAACTAAATGCAAAGCAATTGTCCTTAGCAAGATCATGCAGAGACGACTCGCTGGTTCCTTCAAAATAAAAAGTACCGTTAACCGGCTCCCCCGATAACATTTCCTTAAAGCAATCAAAGCAATAAACGCCATTCGGATTTGTAGAGTCTTTTTTCTCTGTAAATGCGAAGCTGTCTCCCTGTGCTGCAATGTAGTGAAGATTCTTACATCCCTTTACAATAGATATATCCGGAGTCTCCCGATAATTGTACGGGAACGTCAAGGAGGATAACGTCTGGCAATTTTCAAAGACATTCCATCCCAGCTCCTGCAAAATACTTCCGCTTCTGTCATTTCCCGAATTACACAAGTCAATACTACTTAAGAAACTACATTCTGCGAAGGCATAATCTCCAATATATTTTACAGAAATAGGAACTCTAAAAGTATCTAAACCAATACATTTATAAAAGGTATGATCACCAATCTGCTGTAAAAGACAAGCTTCTGGAATATCTACGTTATTCAAAGTTCCACAAGCAGCAAACGCCCAGTTGCCTACTACTTTCAAACCGTTTCCAAAGCTTACACTACTTAAGCTAGTGCACTCATAAAAAGCAAAGTTTCCAATACCCACAAGGTTCTTTCCAATATTTAATGTTGAAATATTGCCTGCAGTCGCAAATACACCCTTATCTGCATTTGCTTCCGTGATATAATTCCCGTTTCCATCATCCGGAATGCTCCATGATGAAGTATGAGATTGGTTATCATTCTGTACGTCCAGATACTGGTTTCCAATATATTTCACAGCAGCCTTTTGTATCCATTGATGAGTACTATCTCCACCACTCTGTGCAAAATTGTTATACACCTTTTTAGGCCCATTATACTCCGTCACAGCTTTTGCACTGGTAACCGTAGAACCTGATTTATAATAATAGAAATTCTCCAGTGGCAGACTTTTCCACTCGTCTACCGTCTCATAACACGGTACCATTTCACCGGTACAATAGGTCTTTTCCTCCTGCACATAAACAGGTTTCCCATTTGAAAAAACCGGATTTCCCTGACTGTCTATCTTCTGCTCCGTGGTATCTACCATAATCTTATTTTCTGTCAATTTTTCATAATATAATGGCTCACCACTGGAACTTGCCGCTACATACCCCTGTCCAGTACCCATATTACCGGTAGGCTGTATGTACGCACTTACAGTATCAGGAATTGTCAACGTATTATTGGGCAGATTACTACTTTTATTGTATCCAAGTATAATTGCCGTCCAGTCATTATCATACATTTTATAAGCAAACTGATAACTGGTGCCATCCTCATTTGTTCCAGTCGTATAAATTGTATCTGTCGGTTCAACAATAGGAATCAAATCTTCCATCACTGGAATACTACTGTTAGCCCCATTCAGCAGGTCATTGGTTCTTTCTGCTGTATTTCTACGGATAGATACCTTATATTTTGCACCGGTATGAGTCTCTGCATGTGTATGTCCTGCAGCCTGCGCAACAGCATCCTCTTCCGCACGCAGTCCTTCCGTAGGAATCGCTGCCACTACGATCGCTGAGATCAGGAACAATGTTCCCAGGGTCTTCCTTACTGTCTTTTTTAATCTTCTGTTGGTCTTCCTTGTACCCTTAGTCATCCTTTACTCCTTTGTCGTCACCTTTTTGGCAACCACTACGAATCTGCCGTTTTTCTCCTGATAATCACAAGTCGACAGAGTTAAAAGCCGGTCACCGTATTGAGCCGTGACTCCCGTGTCATATAATGACATTCCATCCATGTCATTCATATAAGAGTCAAATTCCTGCTCACTCTGGGCGTCTATAAACTGATAGTATTTGAATACGATCTCATCTTCACTGTATACCCTCGAACGGAATACATACATGATCTCATACAGACCTTTTTCATAGATGGTATCAAACTGTATGCAGGGATGTTTCTCATAATAGCTCTGGTCGCTGTATAAGGATAAGCCTCCGAACATCTGCCCGCTCTTCATGTGATGCCCATACAGAATAAGGTTTGTGCTGGGTTTCAACACATCACAGTCCTTGTCCATAAAAATGGATCCGTTCTTATCATACTCCTGATTCAGATTATGATCCAGATAATATTCGTTATCCGTTGTCTGCATAACAGGGTAATCTATATTAGTATCGTCAATTTTTACCCATCCGATTAGTCTTTTGTTCTTATTTAATAAATTTTTATATTCATCCAGCACCGGAGGCGGCGTACTCTGCCCTTCCTCCGCGGTATAATGAATCACCGGAGCAGGTGCATCACTTGCTGTTGGCTCTTTATCTTTCAATTCGCTCAGCTGCTTGTAATTATCAGCAGTACGATAATTGTACCAATTATATACGCCGAAATACCCCAGGCAGACAATGGCTGCCATACCGCAGAAGACTACCAGAAGTTTCCTTCGTTTTTCGCGCTTCTTCAGTTCTTCTTTTACTATTTTATCCAGTTCCTGTTCATCAAACTGCGGTTTGTTCTGTTTCTGTGTGGTCTGCCTACGTTTCGGTGTTTCTTTTTTCTTTACTGGCTTCTTTAAAAGTTCCTTTTTTTTCGTTGCATTTGCTTTGGAAACCGAGGCATCTTTTCGTTCCTGTCTGCGGATTTCTTCTGCCAGCTCCTCCATATAATCCTGTCCCAGGATACTGTGAAATCTGCATTTTCCGCTACGGATCACTTCCAAGAGCTTCTTCTGATCCGACAGGTTCATCTTCTTAGTCTGCATCCGAAGATTTTCAATCACCTGCTGATCCTTCAGAGCGTTCTGATAATCCGCCTCTGTTCGAAACTGCCGCCCTTCTACGATATATATCTTCTGTGTCATTCAATCTATCCTTAAGTAAATAATAAGATGTCAGGGATAAATGGGTTAAACCTATATGAATTAAACCTACATCATTTTAACTACATATTATCATCTATTACATTTCCACATAGCTACTTTTATTTTACTATATTAGAAAATTATTGCAAGTCTTTTCCGGAAACATTGACAGGCTCCCCCGCATACAATAGAGCATAAATAAAAAGTGGAGGCACTAAAAATGAGTGACTTAACTGCTACAAACTGTGGCTGCAACAATAATTCCTGCAGCAACAATAACAACTGTAGTAACGGTATCTTCGGCAACAGCTGCATCTGGATCATCCTTTTACTGTTCTGCGGCGGTGGCTGCGGTAACGGTTGCGGCAACAACAGCTGCGGACTTCTGGGCAATAAAAACAACGGTTGCGGCGGAAATGATTGTTGCGAATGGCTGATCTGGATTCTGCTCCTGTCCTGCTTCTGTGGCGGTGGCAACAACGGCTGTGGAAATTGCGGTTGCTGATTTACCGGACTTTTTACACACGTATGATCGATCATCCCGGGGTGCGGATCTTCCGTACCCCGAATGACTGATTGGCATAAGCCAATTATCCGCTTCATAAGATACTAGTAATTCATTTACTGGAAGGTATTATCTGCATGGATGATAACAGAATCGACAAGGCGGCCGCCTTTGACACTTTATTTACCAACAACCGCATTCAGATTCTGAAAACACTTGCCTATTATATAGATCCGCATCTCCTGAAAGGACTTGCTGTCTACATAAAATTTTTGGAATTGCAATATACGCTGGCACTGTTTAGAAAGCATCCGGAGACTGCTCTGCACAGATTTCCTCTATCATCCGATGGAAGCAGTCTCGCCGGTGAACTATGCAGTGATCTCATGCCTTTATGCGATGAAACGCAGAAAGCATCCCTGCAGCAGGTCACCCAGATGCTTGACAATATCCATAATTTTCAAGAAATGATGGATATGGCTAAGTCCATGCAGGAGCTTTTCCCGGAAGGCTTCTCCAATCTGGACGGTTGTGATCCGGCTATGTTGTCCGAACTTTTCGCAGCCACTCAAAATCAATCAGGAGGTCAACAAAATGGATTATTCCCAGACTCCCCTCTGGATGCAGGATGATCTTGTGAAGGACATCCCCAGAGAAAAATTAGAATTTCTCTCTACTCTTTTTGCCAAAGGGCATGGCAAATCACAAAAAGAAATGATGGCACTTCTCATGCCTGCCATGCGTAAGGCAAAGCAGGAGCATCTCACTTTTACCCCACAGGAAATGCAGGCTGCCATCACAGCCATCAAAAAATACAGCACCGAAGCAGAGCTGCAGCAGATTCAAAACATTTTAGAAAAAAGCAACGCTCAAAGAAATAACTCCCGGCAGACGTAAGGTCTGTCAGGAGTTATTTTATTTCTACCTCATGGACATATTCGTTCTTGGCTGAACTATTTAACTACGATGTTGACGATTCTGCCGGGAACATAGATCTCTTTTACGATGTTGCCGGTCAGCTTGTCTCCCAGAGCTTCTTTTGCCATGTTGATGACATTTTCCTTGGTCTCATCCTTGGAAACATTGATGGTTACACGCATCTTGCCGTTGACCTGAACACCGATCTCAACAACGCTCTCTACAGTCTTCTCTTCCTCGAATTCAGGCCATGCTGCCTGATACAGTCTGCCCTCGAATCCGGCAGTCTGCCACAATTCCTCAGTGATATGAGGTGCTACGGGGTTAAGCAAAGTAAGCAGTGTCTTATATTCGCCTCTGGTAATGGCGTTCTTCTTATAGAACTCGTTGATCAGGGACATCATAGCTGCAATGGCGGTGTTGTACTTCAGGTTCTCAAAATCGCTGCTGACCTTTTTGATGGTCTGGTGCATCTTGGTCTCTAAGTCTGCACTATAGCCTTCTTCATCAGTCAGGATATCCTGCAACTTCCAGACTCTCTCAAGGAATCTGCGGCATCCCTTTACGCCTTCCTCACTCCAGGAAGCGCTCAGATCAAAGGCACCGATGAACATCTCGTAGGTACGCAGAGTATCTGCACCGTAATCCTGTACGATATCGTCCGGATTTACCACATTGCCACGGGACTTGGACATCTTCTCACCGTTGGATCCCAGGATCATACCGTGGCTGGTTCTCTTCTGGTAAGGTTCGGGAGTAGGTACTACGCCCTGATCATACAGGAACTTATGCCAGAAACGGGAGTACAAAAGATGCAGTGTGGTATGTTCCATACCGCCGTTGTACCAGTCAACCGGCAGCCAGTACTTCAATGCTTCAGGACTTGCCAGTGCCTTATCATTGTGAGGATCGGTATAACGCAGGTAATACCAGGAAGAACCTGCCCACTGAGGCATGGTATCGGTCTCTCTCTTTGCCG
>ENA-OPXC01001719-OPXC01001719.1-human-gut-metagenome-genome-assembly--contig:-NODE-1719-length-14420-cov-1.722938_pt1 | contig 14420 bp, 13 predicted proteins | sample MGYA00241512_ERZ502016 | MGnify/ENA primary metagenome ERZ502016 (study PRJEB25962, sample SAMEA2043043) | human gut metagenome | biome: human gut; feature: human-associated habitat; material: faeces...
AAAAGCACAGCGGTCGCATATTCCACGGCATTTCCCTCCGCATCGGAAACATGGGCTTTATAAACCGTTTGTCCCGAGATCTTTTGGGCACTACTCCCGCCTATCGCCAAAATCCAGAGCCATAGTAGTAAAAACCGTACCATGGCTCTATTGATTTACCGGATAATACAGTTTTAATTTGAAAGTCGCTTCCTTATCCTTCACCTCGCAACTTTTCAACGCATATCCTTCCGCAGGCCCTTTTCCTTCCAGCATATCCATTTGCCAATTCTCGTTCTCGTCATGGAATACGGACAGATCAAACTTTTCCCAATCCACGTTTTCCAGTCGGATCGTAACCTTTCCTTTCTCAGACTTCGCCATGCCATAAACAGGCTTGGTATCTTTTCCTGACTGAGCCATAACTAGGATATTCCCATGGTTACCACGTATATTTCCAATCTCTACAATAATAGTACGTGCCTCTATGCAACCACATACCAACATGAATAAAGATAATATGAATAAAACTCGTCTCATTTTAGTATCCTCCTCTTTATTATTATCACTGTTACTACAAACAAGTTTATTTTATAAACCTTCCATAGATAAAAAAATGCAAAGGAGCTGCGCATCACTCTTTGCACATCGCAAATATAGACAAGTTTATTTTATAAACCAAATAACATTATAAAATATTCCAATAAAAATTTGACTCTGCAAAATACAGCCAAAATCCCCCACTAACCCTCCTAGAAAACACGTACATGCTTTCAAAACAACTATTTTAAGTTTGAAACAAAGCAACTTTTTCGCTATATTGCGCACATTTAGAATATATATGAACAGGACCAACATACAAATAACTAAAGATATGAACGAACGAATAATTGCTATACAAGCAGATATTACGACATTGGATGTAGACGCCATCGTAAATGCCGCAAACAATAGCTTATTGGGAGGTGGCGGCGTAGACGGTGCCATCCATTGGGCCGCCGGTCCGGAACTCCTTGACGAATGCCGGACTTTACAAGGATGCCCGACCGGAGAGGCGAAGATAACGAAAGGTTATCGATTGAAAGCCCGTCATGTCATACACACCGTCGGTCCCATCTACCGAAACGGACAACACGGAGAGCCGGAGCTACTGGAAAATTGTTATCGAAACTCCTTGCGATTGGCGAAAGAGAACAGACTGAGAACAATCGCTTTCCCATCAATAAGCACCGGCGTATATGGCTATCCTATCGAGGAGGCGGCACAGATAGCGATCCGCACGATCGATACCTTCCTAAAAGAGAATCCGGAAATCCAGCAAGTCACGATGTGCTGTTTCTCCGGATACGACAAATCGGTTTATACGAAAGCGCTGGAACAAATTACAACTCACGAGCCGTAATGTGGAAACACCCTTGCTTGCGTTCGTGCTTGATATAGCAACGATCCGCCCTGCGCAAATCACGAAGCACGGAGGCAAGCACCATTTTCAAGCGGTCCTTATCAATATTTAAGGTATCTTTCTCATCTATCTTAGTATAGCGTACCCATGATACATCGAACGTAGTTCCGTATTGGTGGGCAGAGTTGAGAGAAGAGTTCGTATTCCTTTTTCTCAATTTCTTGACATCGGCAACCGTACGGGTTACACTGGTTACCTTTATTTTATAAATGGAAGCATTCAAGTTTTTCAATGAGTCTTGGAAGTTTTTCCCGATAGAGGACGTCTGCCCGAAAGAATGAATCGGGTCGGGAGTATTCAATTGGGGTTTCTTAGTGGTGAGAGTATAAATATCTACTATTTGTTTCGTCTTGATCTCCACCATATCCCGGGAGGCGTGCTCCGCTCCTTCCCTCGAAGAGACAGGCTCTATGCCGATCTTCTTCGCAACGGACAAATGAACGTCATTCAAATCATTAAAATCACGATTATAGCTTCCATTGTACCAAATCTTCTTCAATTCACCTCTTTTCTCCTTACAAGAAGAAAAAGCCGTCGCCGACACGATCACGACCAGCAACAACATCACATTAAACACAGTCTTCATCTTCATTTCCTTCGTTTTGCCTGACAAACATACGGAAAAATCCGAAATTCCCCCTTAACTCCAATTAGTTTTTCTCTAAATGGTAGACGGACGGCTGAAAGATGTGTTCCCGTGAAATAAAACTTCTCCCTTTGCATCAATGGATAAAGAATATTACTAATTTTGTAACTTGATTCGAATAATAAAAAATAGCACATCTTTTTGAAGCGTAATTTAATAAAAGGAATAGCGGATGATTGAAAGAATTTATATTCTTGAAAGCGTAGACCCGGTAATTTTCTACGGTGTGAATAACTCTAATATGCAATTGATCAAGACATTGTTTCCGAAATTGCGTATCGTTGCCCGTGGAAATGTGATGAAAGTGATTGGAGATGAGGATGAGTCCGAGCTTTTTCTCAAGAAAATCCGTGAGGTGGAAAAATACTGTGAGGAGTTTAACTCGCTCTCCGAAGACGTGATTCTGGATATTATAAAAGGGAAAGGTCCCACGGTCGTGAAGCAGGAGAACCTGATCATCCACGGCATGAATGGCAAGCCGATTACCGCACGTACCGAGAATCAACAGTTATTGGTAAAGGCTTTCGAGAACAACGATCTGGTTTTCGCCACAGGACCCGCCGGTTCGGGTAAAACATTCGTCGCTATCGCCTTAGCCGTAAAAGCATTAAAGAATAAGGAAGTACGGAAGATCATCTTAAGCCGTCCCGCCGTGGAAGCCGGAGAAAAACTGGGTTTCTTGCCGGGTGAGATGAAAGATAAGCTAGATCCCTATCTGCAACCGCTTTACGATGCCTTGCAGGATATGATACCGGCAGCCAAGCTGAAGGAATATATGGAGAATAACGTGATACAGATCGCCCCGCTAGCGTTTATGCGCGGTCGTACCTTGAACGACGCCGTCATTATATTGGACGAGGCGCAAAACACGACGACGCATCAAATCAAGATGTTCTTGACCCGCTTGGGTATGAACGCCAAGATGATCGTCACCGGAGATGTCACGCAGATAGACCTTCCGCCTTCTACCACGTCCGGATTGATACAGGCCATGCAAATATTGAAGGGCGTAAACGGGATCGGTAAGATCGAGTTCACCAAGAAAGATATTGTCCGGCATAAACTTGTCCAACGAATCGTAGAGGCTTATGATAAGTTCGATGATAAACGGAAGAAAGAGATCAAAGAGGCAAAAGAGAAGAAAACGAATATAGACAACAACTAAAAGTAAGAGTCATGAAGAAGGCATTAGTTAAAACAGACTTCAATTTCCCGCGACAAAAGAGCGTATACCATGGGAAAGTACGCGACGTGTACAACATCAATGACGAGGTATTGGTAATGGTCGCTACAGACCGTATTTCCGCTTTCGATGTTATCTTGCCGGAAGGTATTCCTTACAAGGGACAAATGTTAAACCAGATCGCCGCCAAGTTCCTTGACGCTACGACTGATATTTGTCCGAACTGGAAAATGGCTACTCCGGACCCGATGGTAACGGTTGGCGTTCAATGCCAAGGTTTCCCGGTTGAGATGATCGTACGCGGTTATCTGTGCGGAAGCGCATGGCGTGCTTATAAGAGCGGCGTGCGTGAAATCTGCGGTGTAAAACTGCCGGAAGGCATGCGTGAAAACGAACGTTTCCCCGAACCGATCGTTACCCCGACGACAAAAGCCGAGATCGGCGATCATGATGAAAATATATCTTATGAACAGAGTATCGTTCATCTGGAGAAATATTTCCCGGGTAAAGGGGAAGAATATGCAAAGAAGATCAAGGATTATACGATCGCTCTTTACAAAAAATGTGCAGAATATGCACTGACGAAAGGCATTATCATTGCAGACACCAAGTTTGAATTCGGTCTGGATGAGGATGGAAATATTGTAATCGGTGATGAAATGCTGACACCGGACAGCTCTCGTTTCTGGCCTGCAGATGTATATGAGCCGGGTCATGGACAGCCATCCTTTGACAAGCAGTTTGCACGTGACTGGCTGAAAGCTAATCCGGAGAAGGGATGGAAGTTACCGGATGATGTCGCACAGAAGACGATCGATATTTATCTGGAGGGCTATGAAAAGCTGACAGGTAAGCCACTGGGCAAATAAACCAGCAGTCCGGCGAAGCACATGAGCTTCATATCCGTATGGCGGGACTGCTCAACAGAACATAAAAAATGAAACATGAGGGAGCATCAATGGGTGCTCCCTCATGTTTTTTTCTGATTTCAGGAAGTATATTGGTACTGTTATCGTGCCCGTTTTAAAAAAGTCAGTAAATTTATCTTGACAAATCATGGTCTCATACTTACAATTAGTTTAACGATTGCGCAAACGTTAAACTAATTGTAAGTATAGGAGGAAATATGAAAAGACAATTATATCATATTGAACCAATTTATAAGTCATTTATCTGGGGTGGTCGTGCACTGATCGATCATTTTCATATTAAAACAGACATGGAAAACATTGGAACTATTTATCATGTAATTGCCATTCCCGGACAATTGGATAATACGGTACGAGAAACCGGGGAACCGTTGTCGGTTTTTTATGAAAAAAACCCACAGATATTCCAGTGCAGGGAAAAATCATTTCCAGTCCGGATGACTACAACGGCAAACAGTGGATTTCAGTCATATCAGCTGCATCCAGATGATGCATATGCAGAAAAACACGAAAATCAGAAGGGCAAAGTATCCGGCGCCGTTGCATTAAAAGCATCTGATCATGTATCAGAGTGGCTTTTTGGAAACAAGGCGAAAAATCTGGAAGATTTTAAACGTATGGTGGAAAATAAAGATTGGAAAAATCTCTTTTCTACGATTAAGGTGAAAGACGGGGATTATGTACATACACCTGCAGGCGTGATTCATGGCGGCTATGGAAAAGGTCTGATCAATGCAACGTTTGGAACAAATGGTGATATAACTTACCGGTTTTATGATAATGACAGGAACGATCCGTCACGTCCACTGCAACTGCAGGAAGTATATGACTGCGTCAACATTCCGGAAGTGCCTGTTGGAGCAAAAGCAGTAGAACCTGTACGTGAAAACGGTCTGTTGATCTATCATTATTATGAAAAGGCCGGAGAATATGTTGCAAAACGGTTCATTGTCAAGGGTAAAGGAAACTACAGCTATCAGGGATTTCTGTTTCTGACATGTGTAAACGGAGAAGGAACCATAGAAGATATGCCCATCGGGCTGGGAGAAACCATATTGGTACCGGCTGATTTTGGTGAAATACACTTTGACGGAGACATGGATCTGATTGCAATATCTTATATTGAGGATGGTAAAGATGAGTGATAAACCAATCGTTACAATTATAGGAGCCGGCCGCAGCGGACGTGGCATGCTGGGTGAGATGTTTTATCAGGAGAAAAATTACAGCATTGTATTTGCCGATATAGACACCGGACTCGTGCAGGGGCTGGCAGAACAGGGATACTATACGGTAGAACAGAAAAATCTTCTGACAGGGAAATCCCGGGAAAGTATTGTAAAGGGATTTCAGATAGTAGATACCGTCAACGATCATCTGAAATATATTACATACCTTGCCCGGTCGGAAATGATCGCAACTGCACTTTTTCCATCTGCATTTGATCAGGTCGCGGAAGATCTGGCAGAAATGATCCGGATGAGAAAAGAGCAGAAAAACGATTCCACAGCTGCGATAATACTTGGTGGAAATTTTGTCGGATTGAGACAATATTTCGATAAAAAAATCTCCGGATCTCTGGATGAGGATGAGCTGGATTATTTCAAAAAACATATTGCGCTGATAACGGCCAAGGTAAACCGCAAGGTGGTTTATCCGGAGGTCTGCCGGAAAGATCCGTATTTTCTGGAAGGGGACGATAAAGATATTCTGATGGTGGATAACAGCTTTCTGTTTCCTGACGGATATCAGTATCCCTCATTCTTCGTATTGAAGGACAATATGGAAATCAATATGATTGAAAAAATCTGGTCTGAAAATCTAAGACATGTGACATTTGCATTTATGGGTACTTATTATGGATATCAGACGATCAATCAGGCTGTAAACAATCTGTATATCAGAAAATGTGCTTATTATGCATGGAAAGAGGGAAGGCTGGCTCTGAATGAAGAATATGGACTTCCGGTTCCGGATGATGAAGCAGTAAAAGTTGAATTTGAAAAGTTTGCAAGTCCGTTTTTCCGGGATCAGCTTAGCAGAATAGGCAGAGAACCGATCCGAAAACTGAAAAAGAATGACCGGCTTGTAGGACCGGCTTTATTATGTATGAAACACCGGATCATTCCTTACTTTATTACGCGCAGCATTGCGTATGGTATGTTTTATCAGGATCAGAATGATAAAGAGGCCGTAGAACTTCAGAACTACATAAGTGATCATGGAATTGAACGCGCTATTACACATTTCTGCGAACTGGATATGGATGATGTTATGGAAAATAGTTTGTTTCATTTGATTTTATGCAATTATAATGAGATAGCGAAGACTAACATTATACCGATTAACGAAAATGTTACGTACACAAATTGACAGAAAATAACATTCGTGGTACAATCAGTTTAACGATTGCGCAAACGTTAAAACAAGAAAGGAGAAGGCAATATGAAAAAGAGATTAGTTAGTACAATTATTATTTCGGCAATGGTTCTTGCTATGACGGGGTGTGGCAAGACAACGGAGGCACCTGCAGATCAGGGAGCTGACGCACAGGCAGGCAGTGAAGAAGCAGGTCAGGAGAAAACTTATAAAATAGCATTACTGGAGAAGGGAGCGGAAGATTTCTTCCTGTCCATTGATAAAGGATTCATGGATGCCTGCAAGGAGTACGGAGTAGAAGGAACGGTTGTGGCACCTAGTACTTATCATGATTCCGCTCAGATCAATAATGCAATGTCAGAGATTATCAGTACCGGTTATGATGCGGTGGTTATGTGTCCGCAGGATTATGATGCGAATGCCAGTGCAATAGATGAGGCTTATAATGCAGGTCTGCCGGTTATATGTCTGGATTCCCTTACAGCATCTGAAAATTATATTACAAGCATCTGCACAGATAACAAAGCAGCCGGGGCAGAAGCAGCGGATAAGATGGCAGAGCTTTTAGGAGAAAATGGTGGAAAGGTTGCAGTTTTTGCCAATGATCCACAGGCTGTATCTGATGTAGACCGTATCCAGGGATTTGTAGATCGTTGTAAAGAAAAATATCCTGCCATAGAGTGCATGGATGTCCAGTATTATAATAATGACTTAAACAGATGCTCCACACAGGTAAGTGACACAATTACAGCGAATGCTGATCTGGCAGGGCTGTTCTGTGTAAATAACCAGTCTGCACTGGCAGCCGGAAATGTGTTGGTTTCTTATCAGAAAGAAAGCTTAAAGTTTGTAGGCTTTGACTCTGATCAGGATGAAATCGCACTGATGAAGAGCGGTGTTATTGATGCATTGATGGTTCAGGAGCCATATCAGATGGGATATCTTGGAGTAGAAAAAATGCTGCAGCATTTAAAGGGTGAATCTGTTCCTAAGGATAATATCGATCCGGGATGTAAGATATTCACCATGGATAATATTGATGAATTAGAACAGTAATAACATGATGTAAGTGTCAAAAGTCCAAAATGCGATTGTGCTTGCACAAGTAAGCATTTTAGACTTGTTGACACGCCGAACACCAAAAACGTAATAAAATGCTGTGAATACAGCATTTTATGAAAGTTTGAGGTGTTCGAGAATTGCGAAAATTGCGTAGCAATATAGCAATTCGAATACATCAATGAGTGGCAAAATTTAATTTTGACACTCATATCATAACATACAGAAATAAAAAGGCTGTATACATTTACAGCCTTTTTAAATAACAGGAGGCAGATGGAGTGAGTAATGTATTATTGGAGATGAAAGATATCACAAAAACATTTCCCGGCGTGCATGCACTGGATCATTTTTCTTTTAATCTATGTGCGGGCGAGGTGCACGCACTGGTGGGGGAAAATGGTGCAGGAAAATCTACATTAATGAAAATTCTTTATGGTGTGTATGCACCTGATGAAGGAGAAATTTTTATTGAAGGTCAGAAGGTTGCCATTAAAAGTCCGTCAGAAGCACTTCAGCTGGGTATTGGTGAGGTATTTCAGGAATTAAATGTCTGTATGCAGATGGATGTGACAAACAATATCTTTATCGGAAATCTGAAAACAAAAAAACATCTGATCGATGATAAAACTTTAAGAAAAGAAGCAGAAAAGATTCTACAGGATACAGTCGGATTATATGTGGATCCGACATTACCTGTCAGATCATTAAGTATAGCAGAACAGCAGATGGTTGAGATCGCTAAGGTAATATCGCGCGGCGGAAAGGTTATTGTATTCGATGAACCTACAACGTCACTTACAAAGGAAGAAACTAACCATCTGTATAAGATAATCGAGAAATTAAAAAAACAGGGAATGGGTATTGTTTACATTACGCACAGATTTGAAGAACTGGAAATCCTTGCCGACAGAGTAACAGTCATGCGTGATGGAAAATTTATCCGCACCATGAACTATGCGGATACAACAAATGAAGAACTTGTAAACCTGATGGTAGGGCGGGAGATGACAGAAAAATATCCTGACTACAAGAGAAAAATAGGGGAAGTGGTTCTTCATGCAAAAGGAATAAAAAATAAAAGTGGCATAAATGTGGATGAAATTGTCGTCCATAAGGGTGAAATAGTTGGAATGGCCGGTCTTGTCGGAGCCGGGAGAACAGAGTCCATGCGTATATTGATTGGAGCTGACAAGGGAAAAATAGATGAACTTACATTATTTGACAAGCAGGTTAAGCAGTTTAAAAATGTGCACAGTTCAATAGAAAACGGCGTCGTATATATGACAGAAGACCGTAAGGCAGACGGTCTGGCTTTGTCATTAAATGTTGAAAAAAATATCAGTATTGCCTCTCTGAAAAAATTATCCAGAAGGGGACTGGTAAGTGAAAAAAAAGCGGAAGAAAATGCGAACACTTATGTAGAAAAGCTGCAGATTAAGATTTCGGGTCTGGAACAGCAGACAAAACTGTTGAGTGGAGGAAACCAGCAGAAGGTAATTCTTGCAAAATGGATGTCGTGTAATCCAAGGATTCTGATATTTGATGAACCAACCAAAGGAATTGATGTAGGTGCTAAATTTGAGATCTATAAGCTGATGAACCAATTATCAGATGCCGGTCTTGGTATTATTCTGATCTCTTCTGATCTGTCGGAAGTGATTGGAATGAGTGACAGAGTATATGTATACCGGGAAGGACATACGGTAGGTGAATTAAGTCATGCGGAGATTGAAGCATCCAATATTATGCAGTATGCAACCGGAATAAAAAAACAGGAAGGGCGATGACCAAATATGAAAAAAAATGAGTTAAAAAATGTAACCAAGTTAAGTGCATTTAAAAAAAGCAGCATATTGGGACCGATCACAATTCTGATTGTGATTATGTTATTTCTTTTTATTACAACACCTCCGTTCAGACAGGCATATAATATCACATCCCTTATGCTTTCTGCTGCTGTCTATGTCATGGTTGCAATGGGAGCAAGCATTGTTATCATTGGAGGCGGTATTGATTTATCACTGGGTTCTATCGTTGGATTGACAGGAGCAGCCTGCTGTCTGTTTATCAGAATGAATGTTCCGCTGATTCCGAGTATAATCGGCGCCGTTCTGGTTGGCGGACTTTGCGGGGCAATGAACGGATTTATGGTTACAGTCATGGGGCTGATCCCTTTTATTGCAACACTCGGAGGCATGTGGATATACAGGGGAATTTTGATGATTCTGACCAATGGACAGACTATTGCGGTTCGGGCTTATGCTTCAGAAGAAATTCTTAACAGTTTTGTAAAATTCGGAAGCGGCTCTATTCTGGGAATTCCGATCCCGGCCTATGTATTTATTGTAATAGCATTATTATTGTCTTTCATTCTGAAAAAGACCGTATTTGGAAGAAATATCTATTTTATAGGAAGTAACCCGGATGCAGCAGCTATGTCCGGTATCAATGTACCTAAAGTAAAATTTATTGCATACATCATAACAGGAATGCTCGGAGGTCTGGCAGGAGCCATGCTTGCAGGACGGCTTGTATCCATGCCGACTAATGGTGGAAATGGCTATGAGTTTGAAGGTATCTTTGCATCTGTACTGGGAGGCATCAGTATGGTAGGTGGCGAAGGTGGAATGCTTGGTGCTGTTGTTGGTGCGATCATTGTTGCATGTATCAGAAACGGACTGAATCTGAACGGAATTGATGCATTCTGGCAGCAGGTTATTTTGGGCATTATTATCGTTATAGCTGTATTTTATGATACAGTACGTACGAAAAAAGCAAGAAATGCCAAATCATAACAATGCGAGAAATGAAGAAGGAGAGAATACTGGATCGATGAAAAATGTAGATGTTGTGGCATTAGGAGATCTGATTCTGAACATGGTATACAGAGGAAAGACAGAAGCAGGCTTCAATTTATATGAAAGACAGCCGGCAGGAGCTACAGGAAATCTGTTGTCCCAGATTGTCCGGCTGGGTGGTACGGGTGCACTTATCACTACGGTCGGAGATGATGATCATGGCAAATTCTTATATGAGTATGCAAAGGAAAGTGGAATTGATGTATCCGGTGTGGTAATAAGCGATAAAGTGGAAACTCGTATGATGTTTGTGCATTTTGATGAAAAAAATGACAGACATTTTCTGAAGTATGAAAGCAGAAGAACGGATGTGGAGACGGGTGTAGATGCAGTGGATTTCGATATGATCAGATCCAGCAGGGCTTTTGTGATACCTATGTGGTTTTATAAAAAGGAAAAACCGATTTATGCGGCCTGTCAGAAGATCATAGAAGTTGTCAGGGAGCAAAACGGACTGTTGGGATTAGATTGTAACTGGCGGGGAAACACGCACACACAGGAAGAAATGACAAGTATTTGTGATGCAGCATTAACGAGTGATATTGTTAAGCTTACAGATGTAGAATTAGAGCATTTCTTTGGCGAGAAAGATATTCTGAAAGGCAGTGAAAGGCTTGTCAGGGAAAAAAATAAACTGGTTGCGGTAACACTTGGAGAAGACGGCTGTCTTTTAAGAAATCGTAACGGATATGTCTATCAGCCTACTTATGCGGTAGATGTTGTGGATACAACCGGAGCAGGAGATTCTTTTATGGGGGCTTTATTATTTCAGGCAACAAGAAAAGGCTTTTCCATAGATCAACTGAGTGTAGATGAGCTGAAAAGTATAGCGGGCTTTGCCAATGCGTGTTCAGCCGGCTCTACAAGAAAATACGGCTCCATGGATGTGATGACAACAATGGAAGATGCCAGATGGATCATGGAGAATATCCCCCTGAAACAGCCGACATACAATTTCTAAAATACGGGAAACCATTCCGGCACAAATATGACATATAAGTAAGGAGATGAATAAATAATGCGGTCAAAACGCAGATATGAAATCTGGACAGGCGTTAAGGGTGATAATAAACATGGTGGCATATATCTTTATAAGTATGAAGCGGATGAAAATAAATTACTTCTGGTAAGACAGGAGGTGCAATTACGTGGGTTTACCCATATTGCCATGAGCAGTGATAAGAATACGCTGCTTGTAACAGGTAAAACAGATGCAGATCAGGACGTATTGCAAAGTTATCGGATAGCAGATCAGAACGGAAGTCTCATATTTATGAACGAAACAGTGTTGCATACAGCCGGCGATGTCTGTCATCTATCGATCAGTCCGGATGAAAAAATAATAGCGGTTACTGACTTTGCGGATGGTGCAGTTCATTTTTATGAAATGGATAAAGAAGGAAAGATCGGTGCTTTTATACAGAGACTTGAATTTAAAGGGAGCAGCATCAGTTACAGGCAGGATCGTGCACATCCACATTCGGCTTTTTTTACAGCAGACAGTAAGTATTGTTATGTGGCAGATTTTGGATCTGATAAGGTGTGGATACTAGAGCATAAAAATAATGAAAAAACATTTGATATCACGGGCAGCTGGTCAGCACCGGCGGGTTCAGGACCAAGACATATTGCATTTCATGAAAAAAATGGATATACTTATACTATTATGGAGATGAGTGCGCAAATTGCTGCATGGAAGGCAACAAAATGTGCAGAGACGGAAGAATTACAGATTATCAATATTGCAAATCACGAACTCCCCGGGAATTTTGGGGAAGTTGGAGAAGATGGACTGCCTCAGCATTATATGGCAGCGGGTGATATAGCAATATCAAAAACCGGCGAGTTTATTGCAGCATCTGTCCGCGGACATTATGAGATTGTAATTTTAAGAGTATTACCGGACGGAAGGATGGAAATTGCATCGAGACTTCCGGTCAGAGGGGCTGTCAGGACGATCCGTTTTAATAAAGAAGGGGACATTCTTTTTACTTTGGGCGAGAGAATGGGACACTCTACGGGAATTATGGAAATCTTTAAACGGAAGGAAGATGATCCGGCTCTGTTTAAATCAGTGAATCAGATCGATATTCCCGATGCATTTGTATGCAGTATAAAAGAACTGGCATAGACTGTTCTTAATGAAGTGAAAGGAATGATAAAAGCATGAGGGTTGGAATAAAACAGGTGGCAGAAAGAGCAGGTGTATCTGCAACAACGGTTTCTCATGTGGTGAATAAGACAAGATATGTGTCTCCTGAAGTTGAAAAACGGGTAAATGATGCGATAAAAGAGTTGAATTATACACCGAATATTATGGCAAGAGGGCTGCGGACGAATACTGTGAAAACAGTTGCTGTAATTGTACAGGAAGCATCTACGCCATTCTTCTCGAGGGTTGTGGATGAGATTTCAGATGTTTTATATAAAGAGGGTTATTCACTGCTTTTATGTACGACGAGAAGTAAGGTAAACGACGAATTAAATGTTGTCCGCAGCATGTTACAGCAGCAGGTATGCGGCATTATTCTGGCGCCCCGGCAGATGGATTTTGATTATCGGACGCTCTGTCCTTCCAAAGATTTTCCACTGGTTTTTATTGATTGTAAAACAAAGTTCGTGCCATGTAATGCGGTAACGTGTGATAATTATCAGGCATCCTATAATGCGATAAAAGCATTAATTCAAAAAGGGCATACTAATATTGGCTATATTTACAGCAGCAGAAATTATGAGTTATCCACAGGAAGAGATAGATTTCAGGGATATTTGGATGCTCTTGCTGACAGTGGACTCGCACGTGACGGGGAAATTATAGTAGGAAGAGAACAACAGACATTTGAAAATGGGTATGATGCAATGAAACAACTATTGCAGGAAAAAAAGGCGACTGCTTGTTTTGTCGCTGAGAATCCGATGGCACAGGGAGTTTTTAAATGTCTTATGGATTATAAGAAGCGTATACCGGAAGAAATGGCTATGATATGCTATGATGACTTTGAATGGTCACAGCTGACAGTTCCGACGATATCAGCAATTCGTCAGCCAATGAAGGAAATGGGAAGAAAAGCAGTGGAATTACTGCTTAAGAAAATTGGAGATCCGGATGCCCGATGTGAAAATATCATTTTAAAATCCGAATTTATTTTGAGAGAATCGTGCTGAGCAGATAAGGTATCTCAGCACAGATAAAACAAACAGAAGATTATCTGCCAAAAACAGATGGTCTTCTGTTTTTTGATTGTATTTCACAGGTTGACTTGACCTGTCGGAAACTATAGGATAAATATAAGGGATATCAAAAGATATAATACAGACTATATTTTGTGACAGTGAGGAAGAATATGGAAGAAAAAGTACACAAGCGCCGTGTCCGCTATGCGGGCAGGTATCCGAAGAAATTTGAAGAAAAATATAAAGAACATGATCCTGAAAAGTATGCTGATACAGTGGCACATGTGATCGAAAAGGGTTCAACGCCTGCGGGGATGCATATTTCTATCATGGTAAAGGAAATACTGGATTTTCTGGAAATAAGACCGGGGCAGCAGGGGCTGGACTGTACGCTGGGCTATGGCGGACACAGTCGTAAAATGCTGGAAAAGCTGGAAGGAGAAGGCAGACTCGTCGGACTCGATATTGATCCGATCGAATCGGAAAAAACGGTCAAAAGGCTGCGCGCGGCAGGTTTTTCCGAGGATACCTTTCAGTTTAGGCTGATGAATTTTGCAAATATTGACAAGGTGGCGGAGGAATTCGGACAGTTTGATTTTGTATTGGCGGATCTTGGCGTTTCTTCCATGCAGATCGACGATCCGAAGCGCGGTTTTTCCTATAAAACAGAAGGTCCTCTGGATCTGCGGCTGGATCCTATGCATGGTGACAGTGCGGCAGATCGGCTTTTACAGGTCACGCAGAAGGA
>ENA-OPXC01001722-OPXC01001722.1-human-gut-metagenome-genome-assembly--contig:-NODE-1722-length-14408-cov-2.990246_pt1 | contig 14408 bp, 14 predicted proteins | sample MGYA00241512_ERZ502016 | MGnify/ENA primary metagenome ERZ502016 (study PRJEB25962, sample SAMEA2043043) | human gut metagenome | biome: human gut; feature: human-associated habitat; material: faeces...
CAGAAGCCACACAAAATGCCAGATCAAATCCTGATGCTGTGGAAACTGCTGCTGCAATCGGTGTCAGAAGGGTAATGGTTCCCACAGAGGTTCCCATAGCCACAGACACAAAACAGGCAACTATAAACAGCACAGACACTGAAAATCTGGCAGGTATCAGACTCAGCATACAATATGCAACACTCTCAGCACTGCTTCTTCCCACAACCCCTACAAAGGAACCTGCTGCAAGGAAGATCAGAAGCATGGTGATGATATTTTTGTCCCCAACTCCCTGTGCCATGATCTCCAGTTTCTTATCAAAATCCAGTGCTCTGTTCTGCAGACAGGCAACCAGGATCGCAGCCAGAAATGCTACTACAATAGGCACATTATAAAATCCCATGGGGATTTCCATCACATACTCAAACAAAATGCCCAGTCCAAGGTATAATACAAGAAATACACCAATGGGAAGCAGGGCAATGCCTTTTCCTTTTTTCATCTTTCATCCTCTTTCTACCATAATCTCTTTATGGTTATATAATCACCCTGCTATTTTAGCATACCCACAGCTTTCCTGCCATAATATTTCTCACAGCTTGGGCTGATAACGCATATCCGATACATTGTAAACTGTCACAAAGGCCTTTGGATCTTCATGATTAATGTAAGCCATCAGCTTCTGATATTCTGTTTTGTCTACTATCGTGATGATCTCATTGCGTTTCTTCATATTATAGGCACCTGTCGCTTCATAGATCGTCGCTCCGCTGTGCAGGTCTTTGATAATGAATTTACGCAGTTCTTCCTCTTTCTGAGTGATGACGCAGACACGACGTTTAATATTATGGTCAAAGATAAAGTGATCCAGAACTATTCCATTAAAGTATGTTCCGAGAATACTTAGCACCACTGTTTTCTTATCGTATACAAGTGCTGCGGAAAGAGCCACACACATACCGGAAAGAGACATTGCTTTTCCCAGTTCCATGTGGAGATATTTGTTCATGATCTTTGCCACAATATCCAGTCCGCCGGAGGATGCATTTCTGTTAAAAAGAATGCTCAGTCCTACACTGACTACCAGGATATAGCACAGCACATCCAGCTCCTGACTGTTGGTCATAGAGCCAAAATCCGGAAATACTTTCTCAAATAATCCGAGAAATAAAGGCAAAACGATGCTGGTGTAAACTGTTTTTACGCCAAATTCGCGTCCGCAGGTGATGAAGCCAATAATCAGAAGTACCACATTCAAAATCATGGTGATTGCAGACAATGATAAAGGTACAAAGTTTGATAACACGATACCAAGACCGGAGATACTGCTTACAGAGGTATGGCTCGGCACCAGAAAGAAATAAACTGCTGCCGCAATGATCGCTACCGCACCTGTCAGGATCAGAGCTTCCTTTATGATATCTGCATAATTTAGTTGTTTTTTCATAGTTAGATTTCCTGTCTTTCTTTCCATATTCTTGTTCTATTGTAACATATAGAAAGAGAATGTCCATTGGCAATTACAAAAAGAGGCTGTCTTCCATGACACCCCCTTTGTAAATCCTTATAACCTATAGGACTGCTATAAAATTCGCTTTCATATTTTAGAGCGTGTTTGAAAAATACTCTAATATTTTATCCTAACGGCTCTGTATGTTCTTCAGATAAATAAGCCTTCTGTTCTTCCTCCGGAGCTTCCCAGATTGTTGTTGTAGTTCCATCCTTATCTACATATACTTCTTTTATCTCATCTTTCTTCAGAATCTCATGAAATTGATCATATGGATAAAAAATACAGCTTACATATTTTTCCCACAAGCTCTGTTCAAAATGGATAGTCATTACACCTGTTTTCCTGTCCAAAGATGTGCTCCAGCGATAATTTCCTTTTATATTCATTCTATATGTTACTTCATCTTTATTATCCTCAACAATAGTTATCCCTGCATCTTTGTAGCTGATATATGTGACATGTTTATTCATGAACGTGAACACTGCCACAAAGCAAATTACGGTTGCTGCTATGGAAAGCAGGATTGTTTTTATCTTTCTTTTCTTTAAAAATTTCCTGAAGCTTTTCAAGTCATTTGCTTCATTGCTGCTTTCTTTTGTCTGCGCAGAGATCTTCATATCATTTTCAAGGTCTGTCTTTGTCTCATGGTATACCCGCTGGCAGATTTCGCAGTTTTGCAGGTGTTCTTCTACAAGTTCTTTTGTGTCATCACTTACCACATCATCAATGTATAATGGCAGAATATCCTGGATCACATTACAGTTTATTTTTTCCATGTTACTTTTCCTCCTGACTTATCTGTGCTCTTATCATCTGTCGTGCACGATGGCAGGTTACTCTTGCCCACCCTGCACTTTTCTGATAGCATTTTCCGATCTGCTCAAAGGAGAGCTCACCGTATATCCGCAGGTGAAATACTTCCCTGTAGGGTTCCGGTATCAGTTCTGCATAGCGTTTGAGATTCCGAACTGTCTCATCCTGCACGATCTGATCCAGTACTGCCGGGGATGTATCCTGCATGGAATCCTGCATTATTTCTGAAAATTCTTCGCCTACATAGATTTTATTTCGTCTGCAATAGCGGAAATATGTATTCTTCGCAATTACAAATAGCCATGCGCGGATATCCTTCCGGCCATCAAATTTCTCAATATTATTCATTGCCTTCAGGAATGTTTCCTGGGTGATTTCCTCTGCCAGACTTTCATTTTCGGAAAGTGCCCGGATATAGAGAAAGACATCATGGAAATACTTCCGGTAGATTGTTTCGATTTCTGATTTCTCCATTCCTGCTCCTTGTATTTTTTATTATCCTACTGCATCTTTCGGGATTTTTAATGGTCCGGTCTGGCCGATCGTGGTGCCATCCTTATCCAGAATATAACCATCTTTATCCTGATATGACCCTGCCGGCGGTGTCCACATAGATCCATCTGACGACCTGATCTGTCTTCTTCCATTGAATGTCTGAACACGGTTCTGATTTTGTTACATCTGCATTGAATATTCCTAAATATCGTTTCATGATGATCCTCCTGTCTGCTATATCATTATTTTATCTGATGTCTTTCTATATAACTAAGTCACAGACAAAAGAAACGTTACAGAAAAATAAAAAAGAATCCCCTGCTGTTTGCTTTTCGCAGTCTCTGCAGGGGACTTACTTGATTCGATTAAATGTGAACTCTGCAAAAAAGTTACACTAAAGACTATCAGGGACTCAAAAATGTCATAATCTCGTCAAAATTTTTACCGCTTTTTAAATACGCCTCCATGATGGTATCAGCTTCGATCCTGCGCTTTTGTTTCTGCAAGTCTTCAAGTTTTTCTGCAAGTTTATCATACCGGTCCTGCAGTTTTGACATATCAGATTTTACTTTGGATATTTCGTTCTCAATTGCCTCGATTGTCTTCTTCCTCGCCATCCTCTGGTGCCTCCTTGTTTATGTAGGACTGACTGCTGTTCAACAGCTTACCATATTCCTCAGCACTCTTTTTGATGTCTGTTTCATCAAGACCAAAAGAGTTCAGGATCAATTTCTGGGTTCTGGTAACTGCATGATCCAATTTGTAGTGTCTGCCGTTACGACGGACCATTTCAATTTTTTCAAGTTCGCGGATCCCCCCAGATATCTGGTATTGACAGTATCAATATAGGCGCCTATATCATCCATAGTACAGTTCTCTTCCCGCAAAGATTGCTCCATAATATAAAGCATTACTGCAAAAATAAGATTCATCTGTTCATCAAATTTCAAAAATCCAAACTGTTTCCAGGATGTCTTCTGAATACTGTTTTGGATAAGAACACCGTACAGACCTACATTTTTCATTCGTTTTGGAAAATTTTTCAGAAATTCGTATTGCAAAGCTGCCTCCTTATAACACTGCTTCTTATAATTTTATATCTCAGAGATCCGTAGTATTTACAATGTCCTGAGGGACATATCTGAGGGACATATTTATCCGCTTCCACATATCTCTTCCGAAGGATCGGCTGTAGTGTATTCAGCCGATTGTCTGCAGTATAGCCTTCAGAAGATCCCCCTGAAGATAATAGGTCGTCTCAAAATGAAGATATGATAACGATACTTTATCCCACAACAATAAGATCTTTGGCGGGAATTCTTCATCCCCATCCCAGAACTGAAGCAACACAGAGAAGTCCGGAAGAACAGGCATTTCAAATGTCAGATCTGCCCCTGCCAGACGCTCCCTCTGCTTTCCACCCAGACAGGTACAGGCCTGCTTTACCTCTTCCACTTTGCCGGAAAATGCTCTTGCATACTTTTCCACAAAAGGATCTGTTGACGGACTGCTCCCGGCAGTTACAAACCTGCCCACAGGCTGCCACTGCCCGGTAAGAGGAGGCAGTATCTCCTGCCCGGAACAGCAGAGAAAATCATAGATTGTCATAACAACTGTATATTCTCTGCAGTCCGTCCATTCTTCGCCTGTGGCATATTCAATAGCACCGTTTCTGCGATTGATCCGATATTCTGTTCCGATATATTTCAAATACAGGTATTCTTCATCGTGTTTCAAACCATATTTTTTTATCAGCTTATCCTGATCATATTTTAAAAACAACTCTCTTCCTATATATACCTGTTTTTCATAATTATCCATAATATACTTTATTCCATTTCTTATTCTAACTATAGCAATTCCATAAATTACTGCAAACAATCCAGTCCATCATAGCGTGAAGTCCTGCGTCAGATATACTGTGATCTTGTTACGGTAGTTGGCGCAATGCTGGATATCCATGTTGGCTCTGTGTTGTCTCTGGAAGGGATGTGGAAGATGGATGCCAGATATGGGCGGCAGTTTTCCGTAGAGAAATTTGAAGAAACACTCCCCGCTACGGTATACGGAATTGAAAAATATCTGGGTTCTGGTCTGGTCAAAGGAGTTGCTCCTAAATTCGCAAAAAGAATTGTGGAGAAATTTGGGAAAGATACGCTGAATATCATAGAAGATACTCCTGATAAATTGCTTACAGTACAGGGAATAGGGAAAGTTCGGGTAGACCGGATTAAAACAAGCTGGCAGGAGCCGGACACTGTTATGCTACAAGAGAGCAGCTGATCGGGAAGGCAAGGGAACTGAGCAGAAATATATTGTAAATGTAATTATGGAATGGATCAGTCGTGAAATGAAGAAATAAAATGTGGAATAGACAAGTGTGAATGATTGCAATAAAATGTCAATACGGTGAAAAAATATCCGGACAAATCGGACATCATTAATATAGGTATATCGAATGAAAAAAATACTAAAAAGAACAGGCAAAGTATTTTGCCTTTTCCTGCTGATCGTGGTGCTGGTAAATGTACTTTCACCTCTTTTTTGCAGGAAACCGGACGAAAAATATGTGGAAAGTCTGAAAAAGACAGAATTTACATCAGAGACAGCAGGCGTAGAAAGGATTTGCTGCATTGACGATAATGAAGAGGCACTTTTGTGGAGGCTTCGTATGATTGGCACTGCGAAGGAGAGCATTGTACTGTCTACCTTTGACTTACGCGCGGATGATAATGGCACTAAAATTCTTGCCGCATTGAATTGCGCTGCGGCAAGAGGTGTAAAGATTCAGTTGTTGATCGATGGAATTTATCAGCAGCTGTTTCTGGCTGGAAGCAGCGACTTTCAGGCTCTGGCATCATATGAGAATGTGGAAGTGGGAGTTTACAATCCGGTGACACCGGTCAATCTGTTTAAGGTGAATTATCGCATGCATGATAAATATCTGATCGTGGATGAGAAAATGTATCTGCTGGGCGGACGCAACAGCAATGATATCTTTCTGGGAGATCAGACAAAAGGCATCAATGAAGACAGAGATATCCTGGTGTATGATACATCAGAAGGACAGGGAGAGTCGCTGAATCAGCTTGAGGATTATTTCCATAAAATATGGAAGGAAAGCTGTGTGAGTATTAAAAAAGGCAAACAATCTTCCAGATATACGGATGCATACCGGCACATGGAAAAAATTTACATATCTCTGCTGAAAAGGTACAATGATATAGAAACCTACAGTGCATGGGAAAAGGATACGATAGAAGCAAACAAGATCACTCTGATCAATAATGGAACCGAAGCGGGCCGAAAAACACCGCAGGTTCTCCAGACAATCCAGTATCTTATTGAAAATGCAGATCATGTAATAATACAGACTCCTTATGTGATCTGCAATGGTTACATGTATGATGTATTGCAGGGGATTTCGGATCATGCAAAGCTTCAGATTGTGCTGAATGCAGTGGAAAAAGGCTCTAATCCGTGGGGCTGTACAGATTATCTTAATCAGAAAAAGAAAATTCTGGAAACAGGGGCAGATGTGTATGAACTGATGAATGATTATCCGGTTCATACAAAAGCTGTGCTGATAAATGACCGTCTGTCAGTAGTAGGTTCCTATAATCTGGATATGCGAAGTACTTATCTGGATACGGAACTGATGCTGGTAATTGACAGCGAAAAACTGAATCAGCAGATTCACGAAACAGAATCAGATTATATGGAAAAAAGCAAAGAGGTACTTGCAAACGGTCAGGAAACCGAAGGCGCAAAGTACCAGGGGAAAGTGTTGAATCGGAAAAAGAAGTTATACTACGGTGTGCTCAGGATTATCATTCGTCCTCTTCGGCAGCTGCTTTAGAGTGTGTTTGGAAAATCATTCCCAAAATCTCCTGCAAATTGTGACGCACATCTTGCGTAAAGCATTTTTCAGACACGTTCTAGAAAATAATATCACAAGTATATGTCATATAAATGTTCAGTAGCTGAAAAAAAGCGTTGTCAATCAGACTACAGAAGATTAAAATAGACATAAAAGCAGCTGTTACAACTGTTGTTGATGTAAAGGAGGAAAAGCTTTTATGGACTTAAAGAAATTTGTACTGGAAGGTAATCCTGTATGCAGAAAGGAAGCTGTGATCGTGGGCGATCATTTCAGGATTACAATGCTGACAACTGCCCTGATCCGTTTTGAGTACAGCGAAGATGGAGGATTTGAGGACAGAGCAACACAGATGGTATGCAATCGTGATTTCCCGGTGCCGGAATTCAGGGTGAGCGATGGTGGTGAGGAATTACATATTTACACCAAAGATCTGGAAATCCACTATGACAGGCAGAAATTTTCTCCAAGCGGTCTGATGATACGTGTAGCGGGTGGAAAAGCCAGCGAGCGCGTGTGGCATTATGGTGATGAACCAAAAGATCTGCTGGGAACAGCCAGAACCCTGGATGAAGCAGACGGTGAGATTCCGCTGAGTCATGGAATTATGTCCAGAAACGGTTTTTCAGTGCTGGATGATTCCCACACAATGGCTATGGGCGAAGATGGAATGGTAGAGCCACGTCAGGGAAACAGAGCAGACTTTTATTTCTTTGGATATGGTCACAGATATGTGGAATGTCTGCAGGATTTTTACAGATTATGTGGAAAAACACCTCTGCTTCCAAGATATACGTTCGGAAACTGGTGGAGCAGATATCACAAATATACAGAGACAGAGTACAAAGAACTGGTAGAGCGTTTTGAGAAAGAAGAAGTGCCATTTTCTGTTGCAGTTGTAGATATGGACTGGCATCTGGTAGAGGATGTACCTCCTGTATATGGAAGCGGATGGACAGGATATACCTGGAATAAGAAGTTTTTCCCCAATCCGCCTGAATTTATGGACTGGCTGCACAAACATGGATATAAGATCACACTGAACGTACATCCGGCAGATGGAGTGCGTGCTTATGAAGAAGCCTATCCGAGAGTTGCAGAGAAGATGGGAATTGATCCTGCAAGTAAGGAACCGGTACTTTTTGATATGACAGATCCGAAATTCATTGAGACATATTTTGAGGAATTGCATCATCCGATGGAAGAAGAGGGAGTAGACTTCTGGTGGCTTGACTGGCAGCAGGGAACTGTAACCAAGGTTCCGGGACTGGATCCGCTCTGGATGCTGAACCACTATCACTATCTGGACAGCAAGTGGAAAGGAAAACGTGCGCTGACTTTCTCAAGATATGCAGGTCCAGGAAGCCACAGATACCCGGTTGGTTTTTCAGGTGATACGTTCATTACCTGGGAGAGTCTGAAATTCCAGCCATATTTCACAGCAAATGCCAGCAACATCGGTTTTGGATGGTGGAGTCATGATATCGGTGGACATATGTTTGGATACAGAGACGACGAGCTCACTGCAAGGTGGGTACAGCTTGGAGTCTTTTCACCAATGAATCGTCTGCACAGCACAGATAACCCGTTTAATGGAAAAGAACCGTGGAAATACAACCAGATTGTAGAAACAGTAATGAAGAATTTCCTGAAACTGCGTCATAAGCTGGTTCCGTATCTTTACACTATGAACCGTCGTGCAAGCAGAGCGGGACTGCCGCTGGTACAGCCGATGTATTATCTGGAGCCGGAGCGTGAGGAAACCTATGAAGTACCGAACAACTATTATTTCGGCACAGAGATGATGGTATCTCCAATCACAGATAAGCTGGATCCGGTAACAGGACTTGCAGGCGCAAAGACATGGATTCCGCAGGGAATCTGGTATGATTTCTTTAACGGAAGAGCATATAAGGGCGGCAGAAAAGTGGATCTCTGGAGAGATATTTACGAGATGCCGGTACTTGTGCGTGAAGGCAGCATCATTCCACTGAAGGACATGGAAGGATATGATAATTCCATTGAGAATCCTGAGAAACTGGAAGTACTTGTATATCCTGGAAAATCCGGGGAATTTGTACTCTGGGAAGACGGTGGGGACACACCGGAAGACCTGGATGAGAATTGGGTATCCACCAGAATGACGAAGACTGCAGATGAGAATGGAACAGTATTTATTATAGAAGCTGCACAGGGAAATACAGCAGTGATCCCGCAGAAACGTTCCTGGAAGATCCGCTTCTGCAACATTCAGGACAAACCGCAGGAGGTTACTGTAAACGGACAGGTATATAAGGATGCAGAGTTCGCAGAGGATAAGAAGCTTCATGGAACAATAGTGATCCTGAAGGATGTGCCGGCAGATGCACAGGTGAAGGTTACTTTTGCGGCAGATGCAGCTGTTTATCAGAGAGACTATGCAGAAGAGGTCTATGAGATTCTGGAAAAAGCACAGATTACCTATGCACAGAAGACAGACGTCTATAAAGTAGTGAAAGAGCTGGGCACAGAGGCAGTGCCAGTTCTGGTATCCATGAATTTGAATCCGTCATTGCTTGGGGTACTGATGGAGATTCTTACAATGGGAATTTAACCGAATCAAGTAAGTTCCCTGCGGTAACACAAAAATCCCGCTCACAGTTATGTCTTACTGTGAGCGGGATTTCACATTTTAAAAGAAGGAGTGCCGGATCTTGCGATCCGGCAAGTATGAAAAAGAAAAAGTTTTATTATAAATAAAGCGTTTGCTTTATTTGCTTATTAATATACAGGGAATTTGTGAGCAAAATGTGATGGACTGTTGAAAAAAACGTGATTAAATTCTAAAAAACTTATAAACTGGAAGTAAGATTACTGTTCACACACTACTACGTTACTGAGAACGGAGTGAACAGTAACGCAGTAAGGAAACACAAGGTGGAAAACTGAAAATAAGCATTGTAAAAATCCGAACTGTAATTTATAATAAAATTCAATGGTAACGGTTCAATATCTTTACAGTTACAAATAATGAGAAACAAGGAGGAAAACATGAAAAGAGAAACAGTCGTCGTACTGGATTTCGGCGGTCAGTACAATCAGCTGGTTGCCAGACGTGTGAGAGAATGTAACGTATACTGCGAAATCTATTCATACAAGACCGATCTTGAGAAAATCAAGGCAATGAATCCTAAGGGAATCATCCTTACCGGTGGTCCGAACAGCTGCTATGAGGCAGATTCACCTACATGCAATAAAGAATTATTTGAGCTTGGTATTCCTGTTCTGGGACTTTGCTATGGCGCACAGCTTATGATGCATGTTCTGGGCGGAAAAGTTGAGAAAGCAGATGTGAGCGAATATGGAAAGACAGAGGTTCTGGTAGATAAGACAGATTCTAAAATCTTCAAAGATGTATCTGACAAAACAATTTGCTGGATGAGCCACACAGATTATATTTCCCAGGTTGCACCAGGATTTGAGATCGCTGCTCACACAGCAGACTGTCCGGTAGCAACTGCACAGAATGAGGAGAAGAAGCTGTATGCGATCCAGTTCCATCCGGAAGTGCTTCATACAGTAGAAGGAAAGAAGATGCTTTCCAACTTCGTACTTGGTGTATGCGGATGTGCCGGAGACTGGAAAATGGATGCCTTTGTTGAGCACACTATCAGAGAAATCCGCGAGAAGGTCGGGGATGGAAAAGTTCTTCTTGCCCTGTCAGGTGGTGTTGACTCTTCCGTTGCAGCAGGACTTCTTTCCAGAGCAATCGGAAAGCAGCTTACCTGTGTATTTGTAGACCATGGTCTTCTTCGTAAAGATGAGGGAGATGAGGTTGAGGGTGTATTCGGACCAAACGGTCAGTTTGACCTGAACTTTATCCGCGTCAATGCACAGCAGAGATACTATGACAAGCTGGCAGGTGTTACAGAGCCTGAAGCAAAACGTAAGATCATCGGTGAAGAATTTATCCGTATTTTTGAAGAAGAGGCCAAGAAGATTGGTGCGGTAGATTTCCTGGCACAGGGAACTATTTATCCGGACGTTGTAGAGAGTGGTCTGGGCGGAGAGTCCGCAGTGATCAAATCTCACCACAATGTAGGCGGACTTCCGGATTTCGTTGATTTCAAGGAAATTATTGAACCACTCCGCGACCTTTTCAAGGATGAGGTTCGTAAAGCAGGTCTGGAGCTTGGAATTCCGGAGAGACTGGTATTCCGTCAGCCATTCCCGGGACCGGGACTTGGAATCCGTATTATCGGTGAAGTTACCGCAGAGAAGGTTCGTATTGTACAGGATGCAGACTTCATTTATCGTGAAGAGGTAGACAATGCTGCAGCTGATTATAAGAAAGAGCATGGTGAAGATCCTTCATGGATGCCGAACCAGTACTTTGCAGCACTGACAAATATGCGAAGTGTAGGCGTTATGGGTGACTTCAGAACTTATGATTACGCTGTAGCGCTCCGCGCAGTGAAGACCATCGACTTCATGACAGCTGAATCTGCTGAGATTCCGTATGCAGTACTGAATAAGGTTATGAACCGCATTATTAACGAAGTTAAAGGCGTTAACCGCGTATTCTATGATTTGACTAGCAAGCCACCGGGTACGATTGAGTTTGAATAATTGCAAAAAGCCTGGAAACCTTTGTAAAAACTGGGGTTCCAGGCTTTTGTTTTGTCCAAGTGTACCAGAAGTGTACCACATTCCAAAATTATAGGCTTTTTTGTGCATTTTGCCATGCTGCCGGAGACAGATCAGCAGCAGCACTGTCCTGAAGCTGTTGGGCCACATTGCCATGCACATCCGGGTACAGATGGCCATAAAGTTCAAGTGTGGTCTGTACCTTTTCGTGCTCCGGGCGCTCCGACACGGCCAGGATAGGAAAGCCCGTGTGAATGAGCAGACTGGCGTGAGAGTGGCGAAAGAAATCCAAACGTTTGGATTTTCTCAGATATCCAAACTTAAATAAAATCCAAACCTTTTGCAGATGATGCAGGAAATGCAATAAATAGCATCTGAAAAGGTTTGGATTTTATTTTTGGTGTATGATTCCCTTATAACAAAAAGGGAGGTCATACCATAGATTTACAAAACTAAAAAGAGCACCATGAAGAGCTTCTTTCCTTCATGGAAAACAATGGTTATTCCAGTACTTACATACGCCGGTTCAGGGAGGAAATCAACCGTATACTGGCTAAAGCAGACAGCCACGACTGGCAGTCCTATCGGGATGTTTACCTTGATTACTTAGAAGCTCCGCATTCTAAAGACTATCTGCGAAACAAAAGAACTATCATCGGGGAGTTGGAGCAGTTTGATGACTTCGGCCGCATGCCTGATGGCAGAAGCCGACATGCCTTGTTTGAGAGGGGATCCTATCATCTGCTTTGTCCCGAATTCAGAGAATTGATTGATTTTTACCGTATATATGAAAAAACGGGGAAAGAAGGAATCGACCATACGGGGTGAAGCACTCAATACAGCATTTTTTTTACATCAGATGCAGCAACGGGGTGCCCAGTGTCTGGATGCAATAACGGAAGAGGATGTCCTGTCATTCTTTCTCGTAGAAGGTGGTTCTTTGCAAAGAAGCTGTTCTTACAAGAAAAACATTGCAGCAGTGTTCAAAGCAGGGCTTAACTGGAAAACTAAACAGATACTGGTCACACAGCAGAAAACATCCGTACCCTTAGAACTTCCGCTTTCTGCTGTTGTGGGGAATGCCATATATGATTACCTGGAATCGGAAAGGCCGGATACCGGCTGTCCCCGCCTGTTCCTGACAGAAACACATCCCTTTTCACCATTGTCTACCCAGGGAATTGCAAACATCGTAACAAAAATCTGTCGGATTGCAGGAGTGCGGCAGAATCCAGGAGACAGGAAGGGGACACACATCTTCCGGCACAACCTGGCATCCTCTATGCTGGAAAACAGTGTACCATAGCCTGTAATCGCACAGACTCTCGGACATACAGCTCCCGATTCCCTTGAGCCTTATCTAAGGGCAGATTTTGTACATTTAAAGGAATGCGCCCTGAGCGTGGAGCAGTTCCCCCTGGCAAAGGAGGTGCTGTCCATATGAAAGAATTCCGTTCGTTCCTTTCCCCACAGATCCATAGCTTTATAAGGTACCGGTAGGCATCCCAGCGATGGAATGATTCTTCCTATGAGGAAAACCTGATGCTGTTTGACCATTACTGCCACGCGAATGATCCGTGTGCTACCGCACTGACACAGGAAATGGTTGACGGCTGGTGCTGGCAGCGGAGGACGGAAACCAACAACTCCTGTAGGTCGAGGATCTATGTGGTAGACAGCTTCGTTCGTTTTCTGAACATGCGAGGCCTGTCCAATGTTCAGCCTCCGCAGATTCCCCGGAAAGAAAGGCGGAGATACCTCCCGCATGCCTTTACAGAGGAAGGACTTATCCGGTTTTTCCATGAATGTGATAGCATACCGGTCATCAACAGTAGGAAAGAAACCATTATAAGAAAAATGTCTGTCCCTGTGTTTTTCAGGCTTCTTTACAGCAGTGGGATCCGTACAAATGAAGCCCGGCTACTCCTCAGGGAAAATGTGGATCTGAGGAAGGGCCATGACCAGCACTACATTGTTTTGCACGATTCCATGCTGGAGATCATGCGCAGATATGATGCAGCCATTAACGGCATCGTGCCGGAGAGGGAATATTTCTTCCCTTCCATAAGGAATTCCCATTTCAACAGGGGATGGGTAACCAAAAATTTCAACCTGTTATGGCGTAAAGCCAATACGTCCCACGCCACCGCCTACGAATTCCGCCACCATTATGCTGTAACAAACCTCAACCAATGGACAGGCTATGGTTTTGAATGCTTATAGGCAGACATTCATTTATCAGACAAAACAAGCTGTCCGATGTGGCAGGGAGAATTGATTATATTTCCAATCCGAAAAGACAGGAACATCTCTATGCGACCTATCAGACAGAAGGAGTAACACCGGAGTTTTGGAAAAATCTTGCAAGAGAAAATCAGTTGGATTTTAAGGCAAGTGGTTCAGCAGGGAAATGTATTGAAGGGCGTGAGTTTATCATTGCACTTCCTGAAAGTTTTGTTCAGTACAGGGCAGATGATGTGGTAAGACTTTTTACAGAGACTTTTCATAAAAGATATGATGTAGAGTGCAGCGCAGCCATTCATCACAACAAGACAAAGACGAATTATCATATTCATTTGGTATTCAGCGAACGGAAAATGTTGGAACAGCCCGAAGTGAAGATTGCCACCCGAAATATGTTTTATGATGAGCAGGGAAAGCATAGACGCACGAAAAAAGAGATTTTAGACGAGCAGGGAAATATCAGAGCCGGATGCAGTATTATCCCGAAAGGGGAAGTATATGAAAGTCATATCTTCACAAAAAAAGAGGAATGGTTTAAGAACAAAGCCTTTACCAAAGAAGTGAAAGAACTGTTTACAGATATAATTAACTACTATGTAAAAGAAGAATCAGAAAAACTATCGGTATTCAAACAGGGCGGTGTTTATCTGGCAACGAAGAAAATCGGAAAGAACAATCCGAAAGCAGAGGAGATAAAGGCAGACAATGCGGCAAGGCAGGAATGGAATCGGACAGTTGATGTGGCATTGGTTGAGGGTGTTCCTGAAGAAGATATTTTGAAGATTAAGCAGGAAAAAATCACAGACGAAACGCTGCAATCTATCAGGACACACGGTTGGCTGCCGGATATGTTCC
>ENA-OPXC01001726-OPXC01001726.1-human-gut-metagenome-genome-assembly--contig:-NODE-1726-length-14394-cov-2.695097_pt1 | contig 14394 bp, 6 predicted proteins | sample MGYA00241512_ERZ502016 | MGnify/ENA primary metagenome ERZ502016 (study PRJEB25962, sample SAMEA2043043) | human gut metagenome | biome: human gut; feature: human-associated habitat; material: faeces...
ATATTAAGGGAGAAATCTATCCAAATATATTATTAAGAGATTATGCTAAAAATTCAATTGAATATATTCTTAATTTAGAAAATATTCTAGAAATAAATCGTGAAATAATTAAACCTCCTTATAATAATGGAGTGTTCCCAGTAATTCCCAATGATGATGAAATTGAAAAATTAAAAGAAGATGATGAAGCTACTAAAAATTTATTTTTATCCATGAAAGTAGAATATGATAACAATGGAAAAATATATGGAATAGGAGGTTTTGGGCTAGATACATTTCAATCATGTTTAAGCAATTGGGAGAATCAATTAAGTGAACTAGGTATCTCATATTATGACTTAATGAAAGTTGCATTAAAGCGAATTTTTGATTTAGGTTATAATTCAAAATTACATGGTAAATTTGATAATTATCAATCATTTGAGTATAGAGGTAGGTCCCTAATTGAAAGAATAGGAAAAAAATATCAATGGATTGTTCTTTATGAACTATTAGCAAAGTGCTCAGATAAATTTAGAAAGATTGAAAAGAACTTTTTTTTAAATGAACTTGAAATAGACTTTGATGGAGCATGGCAATTATTTATACGAGATATCGACCCAACTATTCTAAATTTAGATTGTAACTTAAAAATTGAAAATCCATTTATTAATTTATATGATAATGAAAATTTTCTTAAAAAAGATTATTTAAAAACAATAGATGATTTGCCTGATCCAAAGAAATTAATTGAAACAGAATTTAATGTAGGCAATGAAAAATTCAATGCATTAATATTAGAGGGACATATTGATTGGTGGGAAGAAATTCCATTGATTAAACCTGAAAATGAATTTCCAAAGCATAACTCTTGGTATCAGATTAGATGTTATTTAATTCCAAAAAACAAATCATCTAAAATTATAGATTATCTTAAACACAGTAATTTTCATGGAAGATGGATGCCAGAGTCTTTAGATCCATATAATATTTTCAATAAAGAAATTCCAAATTCAATGCCTTTTGATTTTCTTTATGAGAAACAATATGATGAAAGTGACACGATTATAAATACACAATTTAAAGTTAATGTTCCAGTAATTAGAGGAAGTGCTTTAACTGATGATTCAATTAATGAAAATCATTATTTAAAATTAAATAAAGATATTTTTAATTATTTAAAATTAAGTTATGGAGATTATGATAGTTTTATTTATGAAAATAATGATGTTGTTGGTTTTGATTTCTCAGAAGTATGTGATAGTGGGTCTTTATTTGTTTTTGATAAAAATTTATTAAAAAAATATGCAGAAGAAAATGGATTTGAAATTGTTTTTACAGTTTTGGGTGAAAAAAATTATTCAAAAGAAAGTTTTGATAATTATTTTTTAGATTTTTCTGGACTTTATTATTATAAAAATGATAAACTTGAAGGTAGATTAAATATTCATAATCAAATCAGTTGTAAAGAGATATCTACTTCATTAGTTGGTTTTTTAGAAGAAATAAAAACTTCTAAGGATAATTTAATATATTTTGACAAAAAGAACGATATTATTTATCAATTTTTCATTACTGATGATTTAGAAAATATTTTAAATTTAAAATATGAAATCTTTAAAGAAGATGTTAAATTTAATGATTTTAGTTTAGATATAGGATGTATTAATGAAATTTCATATGTTGTTGACGAAGAGTTTGATCAAAAAAATGATATTCATCATACTTCCGGATATATATTAATTTCTTACAAAAATGATAATTTTTATGTAATTATCATAACTACATCTAAGTTTAAAGTTAAAAAAAATTTAAGAGGTAAACTATTTAAAAATCATGTTAAATTTTTATTTAATAATTTAAAAATTTCAAATCAATCCATTCCAATTACTTTTAACATCACAAATAAATTTGATAAAAATTAATTGAATTAATAGACCATAAATTTAAATAAATAAATTTTGAATACAAGTTTAAATAGCCAATCTAATATTGGCTATTATTATTCTAAATTTTTAACTACATCCTCACCAGTTTCAGTCAATCTGTACAATCTACCTTTCCTAACTTCAGGATTGATACATTCAACAAGTTCATGAGACTTCAACTCAGACAATACCTTTGAAATATGATTTGTTCTAATTCCTGAATTTTTAGCTATTTGGGAAGGTATCAATACTTCCCGTCTAAAGATTTCATTACTTTAGTCCTGTACTTTGATATATTTACATAACTGATTTCAGTTAATAATTCATCTGACATTTCCATATTATCACTTATGAACTTCTTACAAAATAAATTGTATCCTTATCATAGCTACTTAATGCATCATATGCTGCTTGTGTCATGAACCTAAATTTTCCAAAGACACCATATTCAACACCCATATATACTGGACCTGTTGATTTTGCCAAATACATTTGTATACTTCCCGAATGTTTTAATGGAATTACACTATATGGATCAAGTGATTCTGTATCCCAGGAACTTCCATTGTATTCTTTAATGGCCATAACAGAGCTTGTGCAAATAGCTACACGATAACCTGCACTAACACCTGTAGGTAATGTATTTGTAGTTAATATCTGATCAACTGGCAGTTTCCAACCTGCTTCCTCATCACTACCTTGACCGGTATCACCTTTAGCACCTGTGTCACCTTTATCACCTTTATCTCCAGTGTTTCCGGTATCTCCTTTAGCACCAGTTTCACCAGTAGCTCCAGTATCACCTGTGTCTCCTTTAAGGCCAGTTGCACCAGACATGTCCATTATGAAGGTAAAGCTGTTTGCTCCTTTTAAATATAATTGTGCATTTGCTTCTTCTTCAACTGTGGATTGAATAGCTAAAATAAATATCTAAAGTTTCACTAATGTCCATTAACTCCAATTGCCTATTTAATAATTCATTGCAATACTTTAACACCCACTTCTGGTCATTAGCCACATTAACAATAAATCCAGTAATGGCTGAATCGTTAATGTACTCTGTAACATTCTGGTTGGATTTCTCATTACCTGCCTGAGACTGAGGAGTAACGAAAGTCCTTAAAATATTATTTCTAAAGATTTCAGTCTGCCTAGTATAATCAGATTGGTAGTTGTTACCCCCAAGTATTTTAGATTCAATTTCTGGAGGAACAATAGCTACGTTACTGTTTGCAGTGGTTCCGTAATCTGCATAAAGATTTTCTTTTGCAGTAACTGAAAGTTCAGTAACAATAGGCTGACCGTTACTGTCAAGTGATGGCTTTACTTCAACGATATTGTCCTTATTAATCCTCTCTACTTGATTTCTCTCCAAATTGCACTTGTGGTATATATCATCAAGACAGTTAAGGATAATGCTTTGTGCTTCACAGTAAATCTCATTGTACATGAAGTTAATGACATCTTCAGGTTCATACTTAACCGTTAATGTTCCCTCTTCAACACTAACATAGTTATCGAACTCTTCTGGAGATCCGTTAACAATATCTTTCGGCATCTCATGCAAGAATAGCTGCACCTCATTATCATCATTAAATTCTTTCTTTAATCCATAGCCATGAGCACCTATTTCAAGAAATACTGGTTTAATATATTTACCAATAGACTTATCCCATCTCTCAACAGGTTTAATTAATCCCTCCCCATCAACCATTCCACCTTGCAAAATATTTTTAGCAACTTGGCTGATGTCAATTTTCCTAGCCCACAAAATCAAAGTCAATTTCTGTTCAGCAGATAATTTATTTTCTTTATCTACAAGAATAATATTAACATTAGCTTTATCAATTCTGTTTTTCAAAACACACGAAGTGTAACCGTCAAGTTTAACAGCATATCGTGCATTAGCTATTGTTTTATTAACTACTGGCGGAAGTGCATCAACTAAATCAAGGCCAGTATTTATTCCGTCAGTCCTAGGTTGCCTTTCATCCTCACCTCAATAGCTACGCCTAGTGTTATACTACTCAACACGATTATTCAATAATCTAGTTTTAATATAATCCGTAATGCCCATAATAATTATCAATAGCTGCCTTAAGTGCATCTGCAGCCAAATTGGAACAGTGCATTTTAACTGGTGGAAGACCGTCCAATTCTTCTGCCACATCATTACGGCTAATTTTTAATGCTTCTTCCAATGTTTTGCCAATAGCTATTTCAGTAATCATACTGCTTGTAGCAATAGCTGCTCCGCAACCGAAGGTTTGGAATGAAATATCTGTGATAACGTCATCCTTAACTTTAATATAGATAGTCATCAAATCCCCGCAGGTTGGGTTTCCTACTGTTCCTACTCCGTCAGGATTTTCCATTTCTCCTGAATTTCTTGGATTTGCAAAATGATCCATAACTTTTTCACTGTACATATTTAACACCTTAATTTATTTACTTTGACCCATCATTTCTTCATATTTTTCATCAGAATTCCATAAAGGAGACATTTTCCTTAAAGTAGCTACTGACTCTTTAATTGCTTCTACTAAACCGTCAACATCATCGAAGTGAGTTTGGGAACCTAAAGATATTCTTAAGGAACCATGTACATCAACATCATCAAGATTAAGAGCTTTTAATACAGGAGATGCTTCTAAAGTTTTAGATGAACAGGCTGACCCTGTTGATGCCTGATATCCTTTTGCATCTAAAAGGAGAATTAATGATTCACCTTCAATAGATGAGAATCTGAAATTAATGACATTAGGCAGTCTTTCATTCCTATCACCATTAAGATAAGATTCAGGAACTGCATCCAATACTTTTTCAATAATTTCATCTCTTGTTTTAACTAATCTTGCATAATTTTCTTCCAGATTATTATTAGCTATTTCACAGGCTTTACCGAATCCAACAATACCTGGAACATTTTCAGTACCTGACCTGATTCCTCTTTCCTGGCCACCACCATGAATAAGAGGAGTTATTCTAACACCTTTTTTAATATATAATGCTCCAACACCTTTTGGACCATGGACTTTATGAGATGATAAGGATAATAAATCAACGTTCAATTCTTCAACATCCACTTTAACTTTACCGAATGTCTGGACTGCATCAGTGTGGAAAAGAATTTTACGTTCTCTGGCTAGTTTACCAATCTCGGCAATTGGCTGAAGAGTACCAATTTCATTATTACCATGCATAATGGTAATTAAGATTGTTTCTGGAGTAATCGCATCTTTAACATCCTCTACTTTTACAATACCTTTTTCATAAACCGGCAGGTAGGTTACTTTGAAATCTAAAGTTTCAAGGAAATGCAGTGTTTCTTTAACTGCAGGATGTTCAATTTCAGAAGTGATAATGTGGTTTCCTTTACCTTTTAATTTTAAAGCAACCCCCTTAATAGCTAAATTATCAGATTCTGATCCTCCACTAGTGAATATTATTTCTTTAGGATCTGCATTAATTGCATCAGCCACTCTTTGTCTTGCTTTATCTAAACCCTTTTTAGCTTCGCGGCCAACAGAGTACAAAGTAGACGGATTTCCATAGGCTTCCCTGAAATAAGGCTCCATTTCGTTTAGTACTTCCTCACTAACTGCAGTAGTTGCTGAATTATCCAAATACATCTTATAATCTCCTTTTTATTTTTTATTAAAATTTAAATTTTATCTAAAGCACGTGAAAGATCATCAATCAAGTCATCTGCATCTTCAAGACCAATAGATAACCTTACAAAGTCCGGTGTAACACCAGTAGCCAATTGTTCTTCTTCTGAAAGTTGCTGATGAGTAGTACTTGCAGGATGTATTGCTAAACTTTTTGCATCACCAATATTTGCAAGAAGAGAGAATAATTCCAAGTTATTGATGAATTCCTTACCTGCTTCCTCACCGCCTTCAATACCTACACCTAAAATACCTGCATAATAACCGTTTAAGTATTTTTTAGCAGTTTCATGTGAAGGGTGAGATTCCAAACCAGGATAACTTACCCATTTAACTTTAGGATGTGATTCCAAGAATTTAGCTACTTTTAAAGCATTTTCAGAATGTCTTTTTACTCTTACATCCAAACTTTCAAGTCCTTGTAAAAATAGGAAACTGTTAGTTGGTGCCTGAGTTGACCCCAAATCACGTAATAATCTTGCTCTGGCCCTTAAGGTAAAAGCTATATTTCCAAGTTCCGGAACATCACCAAATGCATCCCAGAATACCAATCCGTGATAACTTGGATCAGGTTCTGTAAATTGCGGGAATTTACCATTACCCCAATTGAATTTACCTGAATCTACAATGTATCCTCCAATGGAAGTTCCATGACCTCCAACATATTTGGTTGCAGATGCTGCAATAACATCAGCACCATGTTCCAAAGGTCTTACCAAACCGACACCAATTGTATTGTCTACAATTAACGGAATGTCATGACTGTGAGCAATTTCAGCTAAAGCTTCAAAATCAGGCACATCCAGTTTCGGATTGCCTATAGATTCACAGTAAATTGCTTTGGTTTTATCAGTAATTGCATCTTCAAATGCCTGCAAATCACTTGAATCCACAAATTTAACATTTCTTGCCAAATCTTTAAAGGTGTAATCAAACAGCTGATAAGTTCCGCCGTAAAGATTATCTGCAGATACTATTTCATCACCAGGAGAAGTAATGTTTAAAATTGCATAAGTAATTGCTGCAAGACCGCTTGAAGTACCTAATCCAGAATTACCTCCTTCAATAGCAGCTATTCTCTTTTCAAATACTTCAGTTGTTGGATTAGTTAATCTGGAATAAATTTGACCAAATTCCTGTAATCCGAACCTCCTTGCTGCTTCTGCAGCGTCCTTAAATACATATGAGCTTGTTTGATAAATCGGTACAGCACATGCTCCAGTAACCGGATCCGGTTCTTGACCTGCACGTACACCTAATGTGGATGATTTGTATTGTCTTTTTTCTACCATATAATCACCTGTAATTTTTTTAAATTTAATATTACTACACTATAACATATATTTTTAAAAATCCCATATTTTTTTATCCCTTCTAAACTAAATATGATGAATATTATGATTTTCAATATAAAATATATCACATGTTATAATGCTATATAACAATAGTTATTTAACATATATAAATGTTTTGGGTAAACCTAAAAATACAATTTACGAAAAACTAAATGAAATTATAATGCGTGTTATAATATCATATAACAATAGACATTTAAAGTATATAAAGGTTTTTATTAAAAAAAGTAAAAGAGAATTTGAAATCCTCTTTTTTAAGCAATTGTAATATTGTTTCCTATTTGGTATTCGTTCCAGATGGAGGTTATGATGTATTTGCCTGAGTTTAAGCGTATATGCAGGCTGGCCATACCGTTTTCATCGGTTGTTCTGTGGTAGAATACTCCGTTTACATTAAATGATATTTTCTGATTAGCCAATGGATTTCCCTGACCGTCAAGTGTTTGTGCTGTGAAGCTGCTGCCGTCCATGTATTTCATTACCAGATCTTTTGTAACAAGAGTAGGCAGTACTTTAACATTGTTGGATACTCTGCATCCTTCGTATTCTACAGTTATAATGTAATCACCAGGACGTAAATTAATATTCAAACTGACAATTCCATTATCATCAGATATTCTGTGGTAGAATACGCCGTTGATGTTAAATGTTACTTCCTGACCTGCTGCAATTTTACCATCTTTACCTATTACTTTAAGAGTGTATTTAGACCCATTTAAGTAATATTTAACTAAATTGGAGTTATCAATAAGTAAAGATTTGACTGTGACTTTATTTGAGTTTTCCTCACCTGTAACAAGATTATAATTAGTTATAATATATTCACCAGGAAGTAAATTAATATTTAAAGTAGCTACACCTTCACTATTGGTAATTCTTGTATAGAAAACACCATTAATATTAAATTTAACAGCAGAATTTACCAAAGGATTTCCATTACTGTCCAAAACCAAAGCAGAATACTGAGTTGCATTTCTAAACATTTTAACAATATCACAACCAACAGCAGTAGACATAACAGTTACTGTTGAGTTAACTGTTGTGCCTTTGTAAGCAGCTGACACTCTGTAAACTCCAGGATTTAAATTAATATTCATTGAAGCCATACCTCTTTCATTAGTGTATTTAGTATAATTCACACCATTGACAGCAAATACAATTGATGCATTAACAATTGGATTTCCCTGACCGTCAATTAAAGTAGCTATAAGCTTATCTTTTCCACCCTTAAATTTAATAACTTCATTAACATTTAACTTAAATTCTACAGGAATTACTGTTATGTTTTTAATCAAAGTATTAGAATCATATTTATCATCACCGCTGTAAGTAATTTCAACACTATGATTTCCACAAGTTAAATTATTAATAACCACTTCAGCATGACCATTACTTACAACAGCAATTTCTTTTTTGCCATCTACACTGACAATTACAGTTCCAGTTGCATCTTTAGGTAAAACTACATTAATAGTAGAGTTTACTCCTTCTTTAAATTCAGGAACAGTAATATTCATATTATAGTCAGATATTTTGGATACTGTAAATTCAGTTGTGTTTTGATTAGCATTATAATTGTTATCACCAGAATATTTAACAGTTACAGTGTAATCATTTGCTTTAAGATCAGCTATTGTTTTAACTGCTTTACCATTTTCAATAGCTACAGTGTAATCTACACCATCAACAATGATAATCACATCACCAGTAGCATCAGTAGGCACATTTACAGTTACAGTTACATTTTCACCGACTTTAATGTCATCAGCATTAACTGCAACAGTTGAATCTATTTTATTAACTTTGAAATCACCGTTTTCAACAACAGCATTGTAATTATCATTTCCTGCCCAAGCAGCAGCAAAACCATAAGTACCAGCAGCTAATTTATCACCAGTGAAAATACCTTTACCGTCAGTAACTTCAACAATATACTCTTTACCAGCAACAGTAACAATCACATTACCAGATAAAGGAGCACCATTAACACCAGTTAAGGTAGCTTCAATAACAAATCCATTACCATAATCCACATCAGCAATAACAACACCTAAAACAGGTTGTGCTTTAGCAACATTAACACCTTCAGTAATTTCAACACCAACATATTTATCATCACCAGCATATTTAACAGTTACAGTGTAATCACCAGCAGCCAAACCACCAATAGTTCCAGTAGCTTTACCATCAACAATAGGTACAGGATAATCTACACCATTAACAGTAATAACTACTTCACCAGTAGCATCATCAGGTAAAACCGCATCAACAGTTAAATCTCCACCAAATACAATGTCATTAACAGTTACATCCATTGTAGAGTCAACTTTAGATACAGTAAAGCTGGAAGCAGCAACTGCAGCATTATAATTGTTATCACCAGAATATTTAACAGCTACATCATAAGTACCTGCTTTAATATCAGCCACTTTTACATTAGCTACACCATTAACAACAGTTTCAGTATAATCTTTACCATTTACAGTAACAGTTACGCTACCAGTAGCATCACTAAGCAATTTAACACTAATAACAGCATCTTCCCCAACTTTAATATCACTAACCGCAACATCAATAATTGAATCTACTTTAGCAACACTAAATTTACCAGAATCACCAACAGCATTGTAATTATCATTTCCTGCCCAAGCAGCAGTAAAGTCATAAGTACCAGCAGCTAATTTAACACCAACAGCAGTACCTTTACCATTAACGATATTTACAGAGTAATCTTTATTATTAACAGTAACAATCACATTACCATTTAAACCAATAGCATCAACACCAGTTAAAGCAACATTAATGTTAAATACTCCATCATAACCAACATCTGAAATAAGCACATTTAATGCAGGGTCAGCTTTAGATACAGTTAATAAAGCATTGCTTACACCAGGCAAGTATTTATCATTACCTGCAAATACTGCAGATATAGTATAATCACCAGCATTTAATTCACGTAATGGAAGTTTTGCAAATCCATTTTCAACAGTTACAGGATAAACTTTACCATTTACATTAACAGTAACTATTGAACCGTCAATATCAGAAGGTAAAGTGATTATGACAAGCCCGTTTTCACCAAAAGTAATATCTTCAACATGTATATTTAAGTTAGCTAAAACTTTATCTACTTTAAAGACTGTTGAGTTTTCAGCAGCAACATAATGATTATCACCAGAATAACTTGCAGATACATCATAAGTACCATAAGCTAAATCTTGGAAGTAGAATTTAGCTTCGCCATTGTAAATAGGCAATATATAATCAATACCATTTAAAGTTAAAGTTATAAGACCAGTTGCATCTTTAGGTCCGGTTACAGTAATTATTTCAAGATCTCCAACAGTAATATTTAATGCACCAACAGTTAAATCAGGATTTGCTTTTGATACATTTAAGATACCTGTGTTAATATGAACTTCAGGTCCATCATAAACAATACTAACTGTTTTATTAATAACATCATTTATTTTGTAAGTTGCAACATAAGAACCATTTAACAAGCTATTTGCTTTACAAACAACAACATCCTCACCATTATAAACTGAAAATGATAAGTCCTGATTAGCTACAAGAACACCATCAACTGTAATAATAGCATGTAAAGTTACAACATCACCGTAACAAACATTTACAGTTTTATTATCTAAAACAGTTATAATTACTCCACCATCACTTGAAATAGTTTCTATACCAGCCAAATTAATAATTGGAGCTTTATTTTCAGTGTAATTACTATAATTATTACCATTAATACTCAATAAGCCATTTATATTGCTGTAAATAATATCAGCTTTTTGTGCTTTATTATTATCAAAGTCTGAATCACTAATTCTTAAATCACCATTACTATAAATAGCACCACCATCAACACCAGCAGTGTTGTTTATAAAGTTAGTACCATAAACAGTAGCAGTTATTTTAGTATATGCAGGTTCAAATCCAATAGCTCCCGCTTCAACAGTAGCTGTGTTGTTTATAAAGTTAGAATTGCTAATATCAACAGTTCCTTCATTAATCCAAGCTGCTCCACCATATTGAGCTTTGTTATTAGTAAAGTTGGAATTTATAATGGTGCCTGAAATAGGTATATTACCCTGAGTTACTACAAGAGCTCCACCATTGTTATTATTCGGAGTCATATTACCTTTACCAAATGCTGAATTATTATCAAATACAGAGTTGGAAATAGAGTAATTAGATCCCCATACAAACATTGCTCCACCATATAAAGCAGAGTTATTAACAAATTTAGTTCCATCTATGTCGATGAAATTTGTAGCACTACTAGATTCTCCACCCATTACAGATAAAGCTCCACCCCAACGGCCAGAGTTATTAACAAAATAGGAATCAGAAATAGTAGCATCACCAATAGTAGCTACAGCACCAACTAATAAATTACCGTTTTTATAATTTTTAATGTTGTTTGTAAAGTTAGATTTTGAAATATCCAATTTACCATTTTTCCAGTTGTAAATAGCTGCTCCACCATGATCAACATTATCCATAGCACGGATGTTACGAACAAGGATATCGTTTCCATCAAATGCAGAGTTAGTAACTTGTAAATCATCCCAGTTAAAGATAGCTCCACCATAATAATTAGCAGCATTATCTTCAAATGCAGAATTATCAACTACTAATTTACCATTATTAATTATAGCTCCACCTATTGAAGTTGCAGTATTATTAACAAAAGTAGAATTACCTACAACAGAGTTATCACCCTCATTATAAACTGCACCGGCATCTTCTGCAGTGTTATTAGCAAAAGTAGAATTACCTACAACAAAACCAATACCATAATTATAAATGGCACCACCTTTACTTGTAGCAGTGTTATTAGCAAAAGTAGAATTACCTACAACAAAACCACGGCCACCATTCAGGATTGCACCAGCACCGTCTGCAGCACTATTATTCACAAAAGTAGAATTACCTACAACAAAACCAATACCATAATTAAAGATTACTCCACCATTACTTGTAGCAGTGTTATTAGCAAAAGTAGAATTACCTACAACAAAGCAATCAGCAGAGTTATAAATTGCACCACCAATCTTAGCAGTGTTATTAGTAAAAGTAGAATCATCTAAAACTAAACCATAAGCATAGTTCATGATTGCTCCACCATATTTTGCAGTATTATTAACAAAATTAACATGCACTAAATCTAAATTACCAAAGTTATAAATAGCTCCACCATTATCAGCTTTACCATTAATTAAAGTAACATTAGTTAAAGTAACAGCAAATCCTCCACCAATCTCGAAAATTCTTCCTAAATTCTTAGCATCAATAGTATGACCTTTACCATCAATTCTAATATTTTTATTAATAATTACACCATTTACAAAATTAGCAGCTTCATCATCAGTCATTACAACATTTTGATTAAGAGTTAAAGTACCAGTAACAAGACCAATAGCATTTTGTAAATCAGTAAAATTCTCAATACCTAAATCAAGGTTGCCTCCAAATCCAACATAATTAAATATGGCATCAGGAGTATTGTTAACAAATTCAGTATTTCTAACAGTTAAATCTTTCACATTAACTATAGCACCACCATAGGATGCACTATTGTTAATGAATTTAGAATCGGAAATTGAAACTTCAGGATTACCATTAACCGTATTAATATCAATAGCTCCACCTTCAACATCAGCAGAGTTATTTTCAAATAATGAATCAGAAATTGCAATATTACCCTCACAAATATAGATAGCTCCACCATATTGAGCTTTATTATTAGTAAAGTTAGAACCAGTTATAGCTCCAGTAATATCTTTACCAGTATCAGTTACTACAATAGCTGCTCCATTGTTATTATTAGGAGTCATATTACCTTTACCAAATGCAGTATTCTTATCAAATACACAATCAGACACAGTAAAGTCAGACCCGGCTACAAAAATACCTGCACCATATAATCCACCATTTTCTTTAAAAGTAGAACCAGAGACAGTTAAAGTATTTACATCATCACCAGCAATCAAATAACCTGAAGCTGAGATAGCTCCACCCCAACGGCCAGCATTATTAACAAAGCAAGAATCAGAAATTGTAGCATCACCAATAGTAGCTACAGCACCTACTAAACGATCACCATTCTTATAATTCTTAATATTATTAGTGAAATTAGAACCAGATACAGTTAAAACACCGTCATACCAGTTATAAATCGCTGCACCACCATAATCAACACTAGCAGAACCACGATTAAGAACATCATTAGAATCAAATACAGAATCAGAAACAACCAATTCACCATTATTGAAAACAGCACCACCATAACCATCAGCAGCATTATCACTTAATTTAACATCACTTAAAGTTAAAGAACCATCATTATAAATAGCTCCACCTTTATCAGCTTTACCATTAATCAAAGTAGCATTAGTTAAAGTAACAGTAAATCCTTCACCAATACTAAAAATCCTACCTAAATTCTTAGCATCAATAGTATGACCTTTACCATCAATAACAATATCCTTATTAATAATTACACCATTTACAAAATTAGCAGCTTCATCATCAGTCATTGCAATATCAGAATCAAGAGTTAAAATACCATCAACAAGACCAATAGCATTTTGCAAATCAGTAAATGTTTCAATACCTAAATGTAATTCTTTAAAGTTATGAATAGCTTGTGGAGTATTATTAACAAATTTAGAATTTTCAACAGTTAAATCATTTACATTACATATAGCTCCACCTATTTTAGCAGCAGAGTTATTAATGAAGTTTGAATTTGTAATCTTTGAATCAACATTTGTAAAAATAGCTCCAGCAACAGGTGCTTTATTACCTACAAATGAAGAATTATTTATGGATACAACTAAATCTTTAACACTTGCATGAGAAAAGTCAACAGCTCCACCTTCAGCAGTAGCTACGTTATTTTCAAATACAGAATCAGTAATAGTTACAAATCCTTTATTGAAGTAAGCAGCACCACCATATTGAGCTTTATTATTAATAAATTTAGAACCGGAAATAGTACCAGTGATTGGTTCATTGAATCTACTTACTTGAGATACAACAAGAGCACCACCATTATTATTATTTGGAGTCATATTACCTTTACCAAATGCAGTATTGTTATCAAATACACAATCAGCTATATTGTAATTAGATCCCCATATGTAAACAGCACCCGCATATAAAGCAGAATTATCTTTAAATATAGTATTAGATACTGTTAAAGTACTTGAATTTTTCCTTAATTCAGCACCAGTAGCTGAAATAGCTCCACCCCAACGGCCAGAGTTATTAACAAAGTTAGAACCAATAACAGTAGCATTACCAATAGTAGTAATAGCACCAACTAAATTATCCCCATTCTTATAATTCTTAATATTATTAGTGAAATTAGAACCAGATACAGTTAAAGTACCGTCATACCAGTTATAAATCGCTGCACCACCATAATCAACACTAGCAGAACCA
>ENA-OPXC01001732-OPXC01001732.1-human-gut-metagenome-genome-assembly--contig:-NODE-1732-length-14372-cov-2.055109_pt1 | contig 14372 bp, 13 predicted proteins | sample MGYA00241512_ERZ502016 | MGnify/ENA primary metagenome ERZ502016 (study PRJEB25962, sample SAMEA2043043) | human gut metagenome | biome: human gut; feature: human-associated habitat; material: faeces...
ACAGGAGGTGCAGCCCCAGCAGTCTTTCGGGTAGCGCATGCATGCGGTTCCATCCGGATTTTTGCCGATCAGGCTGCCCGGACAGACGGCTGCACATTTACCACATTTCTTACATTTTTCTTTATCAATAAAGATGCTCATAGACGTCCTCCCTTCCTACTAAGTCACGGAAGATGATTTTAATCTCGCCGTCCTCGTATCTGGAGTTTACATATTTTAACCACGCATCGCTCTTTTCCGGATAATCCAGATTCTCTGCGAAGCTGTGCCAGCGTGTCTCTTTTCTCGCTTTAAGATGCTCTATAAGTGTAAGGCATACTGTAAGTCTTTCCTTTAACTCATATGCAAACATAAGCTCATGGCAGTCATCAGCACTGACATTTTCAGCAAGTTCCTGCAATTTCTTTATCTTTTCTTTTGCAAGTTCAAGCTGTTTTTCATTGAACTGATAATGGCTTCCGATACCTCCGGCATAAGCATCCATAACCTTCTGCATGGCATCTTCAAGCTGTTCTGTCGTGTATACACAATCTTTATTATTTAAAATTCTGTTATACTCGTTTACTTTTTCATCAAAAGCTTTATCAATGCCGCATACATCATCATTTTCATTATTTGCCTTTTTATCTTCTGTTGTTTCGCTGAACTTTTGTGCATCAAGCTCTTTTACCATAGTTTCCGCAGCAATCTCACCTTCAACCATAGCCCCCGTAACATACTTCTGAGGACAGCCGCCTGCCACGTCTCCCGCTGCAAAAAGATTGTGAATTGTAGTTCTTCTTTCCGTGTCAACCCAATAGCCGCTCGCTGTGTGTCCGCCTACAACATAAGGTTCCGTTCCCTCAATCTCAACATTCTGCTCACTTGGGTTCTTTCCCGATTCAATCCACTTTAATGTCTGGCTCGGTGCCATGTTCAGATATGCTTTCTTTAACGATTCATCCTGTACTTTGCTTATTCCTTCCGTTCTCAGATAACAAGGGCCTCTTCCCTCAATATTTTCCATGACAGTTCCGTATACTCTCTGTGACGTTGTAAGACCATATTTTGTCTCGTATATCTCGCCCTTTGAATTAACCTGCTTTGCACCGACACCCTGTGCTATCGTTCCTGTCGGAGCTATCGTATCTTTACATCTGAGTGCTATAAAACGCATTTCAAATGTTGTCATCTCAGCTCCCGCATTTATTCCCATTGCGTATCCCGCTCCCGTATTAAACGGCGGATACCACATTTTGTGTCTTGAAAATCCCGGATTATTTGGTCTGTAAAGACCTGCCGCACCGCCTGTCGCACAGAGAACTTTCTTAGCCTTTATAAGATATGCCGTTCCACTTTTTTCTCCGTTTTCTTCCGTTTCATCTATACTGAATCCGTATGCTCCGCAGATTGTATTGTTTTCAACATAAAAATCCGTGATATTTACCCTGTTAAGAATTGTGCAATCCGGAAGTGCTTTTACCGCATCTGCAAGAATCGGCTTGATATTCTCACCGTTAATTTTTATGTTTCTGTTGCCTCTTGCGACATATTTGCCGTTCTCATCCTTTAAAATGACAAGTCCAAGTTTTTCCATCTTTTCCGTGACACGGTTAAGTCCCTCAGACATTGTAAGAAGCAAATCCTCTCTTACAATTCCGTCTGCGTCTTTCTTTGCGTAATCAACATAATCTTCAGGCTTTCTGCCCTCAACGATGTATGCGTTGATTGCATTTACTCCAGCTGCAAGACAGCCGCTTCTTTTTATATTGGCTTTCTCGGCGATAAGCACCGAATATCCCGATTTTTCTGCAATCGTCAACGCAGCATAACAGCCTGCTGTTCCGCCGCCGATGATAAGTATGTCTGTATTAAGTGTCTCTCTTTTTTTAATCTGCATAACACATTTCTCCAATCCCTAGATATAGAATACGTCATCTTCCTGCATTTCTTTATTTTCACACAAATATGCTTTCGTGTCGTCCATTACATAGATTCTGTATATTAAAAGATTAACTTTTTCGCCAATCTCAAGTGAATCTTTCTCAAGCGACCACTCGCCTGTAATTTTTATTCCATGGACATCAATCGTAACGTCAAGCCTGTTGCCACGGAAAACAACGTCCTCTACAATTCCTGTCTCTGCCGCACTCATGTATCTGTCGAGCTTTCCAAACTTTGAAATTTTGACAAATTCAGGTCTTATAACCGCCTTGTCTGCTCCCTCTATCTTGTCAAAGCCGTTCAATGTATCATAATTATGTACTTCTGACGGCCTTCCGATAAATTGTGCAACAAATGGTGTATCAGGTGATTTGTAAATCTGTGACGGTGTTCCCATCTGCTCGATTTTACCGTGGTTCGTAATGATAATCTCATCGGCAACCTCAACGGCTTCGTCCTGGTCGTGCGTTACAAATATACTCGTAATTCCAAGCTGTGTAACCATGCTTCTAAGCCACAGTCTCAATTCAGAACGAACCTTTGCATCAATAGCGGCAAATGGTTCATCAAGCAGAAGCACCTGCGGATTCGGAGCTAATGCTCTTGCGAAAGCAACTCTTTGTCTCTGTCCGCCTGAAAGCTGGTTCGGATACCTTTTTTCCATTCCCGAAAGCCCTGTTATCTCAAGAAGTTTCATAACGCGTTCTTTTATTTCGGCTTTCGGAACCTTCTGTAATTCAAGTCCAAATGCCACATTATCGTATACCGTCATATATCTGAATAATGCGTAACTTTGAAATACAAAGCCAATTCCTCTCTTTGATGCAGGAATATCATTAACACGTTTTCCGTCTATAAAAATATCTCCCGCATTAGGAGTCTCAAGCCCTGCAATCATTCTAAGAAGCGTTGTCTTTCCGCTTCCCGATGGTCCGAGAAGTGCGACAAGCTTACCTTTTTCAATTCCGAAACTCACATTGTCAGAAGCCCTGAAATCGCCATATTGTTTATAAATATTTTTCATTTCAACATACATATTTCACACCACTCTCAAGAAGCTGCCTGCTCCTGACCTTTCTTTTTCGCCCTGTATTCAAGTATATTTCTAAGCACAAGCACAACAACCGCAATAATAACAAGTATTGAAGATGCTGCAAATGCCGCCGTAATCGAGCTTTCCGTTCCAGACATATACAATGCGTCTATTTCAAGAGGAAGTGTAAATGTCTCGCCTCTCGTCTTTGATAATGCATTTACCGCACCAAACTCGCCGAGTGCTCTCGATGTACAAAGAATAATTCCATATATTAAAGCCCATTTTATCTGAGGAAACGTAATCTTAAAAAAGATTTTGAATCCGCCCGCTCCCATAAGAGCCGCCGCTTCCTCCTCGTCTTTTCCCTGTGCGTTAAGCACCGGAATAATCTCTCTTGATACAAACGGAAAGGTTACAAATATTGTCGCAAGCACAACTCCAGGAATTGCAAATGCGATTCTTACATTCGCTCCGAATACCGAATTAAACCATCTTATAACAGGATAAAACCAGCCGAGACGCCCGAATGTCATAAGAAATGCAAGTCCAACGATAACAGGTGATATTGAGAACGGAATATCAATAAGTGTCGCAAGCACCTGTTTTCCCTTAAATGAAAACTTTGTCGTAACCCATGCCGCACACAATCCAAAAAATGTATTGATAACAACCGCAATAACAGTTGCAAACAAAGTAACCTTCAAAGCACTGACAACATATTTTGACGATACCGATTTAAAATAAAATCCAAGTCCCTGCTTGAGCGAGCTGGATACAATACAAAACAGCGGCATCACAAGCATAAAAAATACAAATAAAACGCTTATTGTTATAAGAACATATTTAGTTATCTTTTTTCTTTTTTCAAATTTTTCCTGTTCATTCATAACTTTTCCCTTCCTGTTTTTATCATCCGCCATTTTAACATTGTATGATTATATATTATTGGTTCTTTTTGCCTGCTTCATCTGGATAACATTTATCGCAAATAAAAGCAGAAATGATATTACAAGCATCACAAGTGCTATAGCTGTTGCCGACGCATAATCAATATAACTTAACTTCTGCATTATTACATACGATACAACCTGTGTATGCTCTTTGGCACTGTTGCCCGAAATGTAAATAACGCTTCCATACTCACCGATTCCCCTTGCAAATGCAAGCCCAAAACCTGTAAGTATCGCAGGTCTCAACTCGGGAAGTATTACCTTAAAAAAAGTCTTTGCCGGCGACGCACCAAGTATGTAAGCTGCTTCCTCATACTGTCCGTCAAGTTTTTCAAGCACCGGCTGCACATTTCTTACTACAAACGGAATTCCGATAAATATAAGTGCAACTATAATTCCAAGATGTGTGTAACTTACCTTAATTCCTATTGCGGCAAGCGGTTTTCCAAGTATTCCCGTATCCGAATACATCTTTGAGAGCGTTATGCCCGCAACTGCTGTCGGAAGTGCAAAAGGAAGCTCTATAAATCCGTCAAGAATACGCTTTCCCGGAAAGTCATATTTTACAAGTGTCCATGCAAGAATTACTCCAAATATTACATTTATCACCGCCGCTATAAAAGAACAGACAATACTCGTCGTAAATGCGTAAACTACATTCTGCTTTGTAATCAGTTTTATAAATTCCGACGGTGGCAGTTTCAGCGAATATACCATAACCGATGCAAGCGGAATCAATACAATGAGTGAAAGCATCGTCACCGTAATTCCCATTGTAAGCTTAAAGCCCGGAATCACTCTGGTTTTCTTTGCTTTTTTTAATTTTACGGTTTCTTCCATACTTATTTTTCCTTTCCGCTTTTATTTCTGTGTACATATAAATATAATTTCCGCACAACTTCATACCCTATATAAATACAACTTCATATCTGCACTTAGTTACACAGCTTGTCAAACAATGCACCGTCATCAAAATACTGTTTATACGCATTGTCCCAGCCGCCGAAATCATTAATTGTTGTACATTTTACATTCAGATTAAATTTATCCGAATATTCATTAAGGATTTTTTCATCACTTGGGCGATATCCGTAATCAGCCACAAGTCTCTGAGCATTTTCCGAATACAGATAAGAAAGATATTCTCCTGCTGCCTGCCCTGATTTATTAACTTTTACATTATCATCAACAACCGCCACGCTCGGCTGTGCAAGAATACTTACTGACGGCGTTACAATCTCATATTGTCCCGGATAATTGGCGACTGTCATCATTGCTTCATTTTCCCATGCAATAAGAACATCGCCTTTCTGATTCTCAACGAATGTTGTCGCTGAACCTCTCGCTCCCGAATCAAGAACTGATACATTAGCATACAATTTTTTGATAAATTCATTCTGCTTAGCTGTATCCGTATATTTCTCCCTGGCATAACTTAATGCCGCAAGAAAATTCCAACATGCACCGCCGCTGCTTTTCGGGTCCGGCGTTATAACTTCAACACCGTCTTTAATCAAATCATCCCAGTCTTTTATATTTTTCTCATTTCCTTTTCTTACAAGAAAGACCATTGTTGAAGTGTATGGTGCGGAATCATTGTCATATTCCTGCTTCCAGCCGCTGTCAATAAGTCCGGTTTTTTCAATAAGTGAAATATCATGTTCAAGTGCAAGTGTGACAACATCTGCATTACAGCCTTCAACAACTGACCTTGCCTGACTCCCGGAACCGGCATGTGACTGTATTACATTCACCGGCTCACCATATTTTTCTTCATAATAGCTTTTGAAAATCTCATTATAGCTTTCATAGAATTCCCTTGTGGCATCATATGAAACATTGGTGATTGTCATTATATTCGATTTTTCACGGCCGCATCCCGCAAGCCCCGTAAAAACACATGCAGCTAACAAAACTGCCTGCATTTTATATATTTTTTTCATATGGTTTACCACCTATTCCTACAGCTTAAAATTCAAATAATGATGTCGATAAATATCTTTCTCCCGTATCAGGAAGGAGAACAACTATATTCTTTCCTGCATTTTCAGGCTTTCGTGCCTCCTTTAAGGCTGCACAAAGAACTGCTCCCGAAGATATTCCAACAAGCAGGCCTTCTGACTTTGCAACCTGTCTCGTCGTCTCAAACGCCTCGTTATTTCCTATAGTTACAATCTCATCAACTATACTTGTATCCATAACCTCAGGTATGAATCCAGCTCCTATACCCTGTATCTTGTGAGGACCAGCACTACCACCGGAAAGAACCGGTGAACCCGAAGGCTCCACGGCAACTATTTTTGCATTAATTCCAGCTTCTTTAAGACCTTTTGCAGTTCCCGTTATAGTTCCGCCTGTTCCAACTGATGCAATGAATATATCAACCTTTCCGTCTGTCGCTTCTGCGATTTCCTTTGCTGTTGTAACCCTGTGAATCTCAGGATTGGAAGGATTGTCAAACTGCTGTGGAATAAATGCGTTGCCGTATTCTTCCTTTAACTGTTCAGCCTTTGCTATTGCACCTTTCATTCCGAGTCTTCCCTGTGTGAGAACAACTTCTGCTCCAAGTGCCGTTACAATCTTTCTTCTCTCTACACTCATAGTGTCAGGCATAGTAAGAATAAGCTTTAATCTCTTTGCGGCACACACACCAGCAAGTCCTATTCCTGTATTGCCGCTTGTAGGCTCTATAATAACCGTATCTTTATTAATCTTTCCCTGTTTGATTCCGTCTTCAATCATCGCATATGCAACTCTGTCTTTCACGCTGCCAAGCGGATTGAAATATTCAAGCTTTGCTATTATGTTTGCACTAACATTATTGTCCTCTTGAAAGTTACATAACTGCAACATCGGAGTACGTCCAATAAGCTCTGTTATCTGTTTTGCTATCTCTGCCATAATAACCCTCTTTTCTTTTTAAGTTCTGCAACTTTCATTATAATACACTACTATTCATATCGTTTCAATAGGATTTAAGAATTTATTTAAAATTTTTTCCAGTTCTTCATCATCCGGAATGTTTCTCCGTCTGTATGTAAGTTCTGCCATATATGAAAGAAAACGTGCCCTTAGTACATCATTGCTTATCTTTTGTTTGGCGTAAGGACGCAATTTTTCAAGGTAATCAAGTATTTCTTCTATATTGTCAGGCAGAATATTGTCAATTTCTCCGGCAAGAAGTGTTGTGATTCTTGGGCTTGCACCACTTGACGATATTCCTATTTCCAGCTTTCCGCGGCTTACAACCGACGGGAATATAAAATCACATTTATCTTTTACATCAACTACATTAATAAATATTCCTTTATCGTTACAAAGACTTGTTATATGCTCATCAAGTTCTTCATCACCTGCCGCTGCAATAACAAAACGCACACCTTCTACGTCGCTGTCCTCAAACTCTCTTTCTTCCCACTCAACACCTTTAATATTTTTAATTCTCTCATCAACTTTTTTGGCAACAACCTTTATCTTAGGTCCATAATCCAGTATTCTCTTCACCTTGTGAAGTGCAACCTTTCCGCCGCCAACAATAAGTACCGAAACATCCTTTAATTCTACATAAAATGGAAAATATGCCATAATTGTCCATCCTCCTCTAATACAAAATATCCGCAAGTTTCTGATAAGCCTCACCCCAACGCTCATTAGGCTTAAAATTGTAAAGACTCTTATCAAGCACATAATATCTGTTATTTTTTACTGCTGTGAGACTTTTCCATACAGGATTGCTCTTTAAAAGTGTGTCAACATTCTTTAATGCCGCCTCAGTATTAGTTCCCTGAATTGTCACAAAAATAAAATCGGGGTCTTCCTTTACAATAGCCTCGAGACTCAGATCATCAAGCAAAGAACTGTCGCTGTCGGCAATATTTACACATCCCAAATCTTTTAAAATCTCGCCGCTTACAATTCCATCGCTGCCCTTCGCCTTGACATTTTTGGAAGCTGCACGAAGAAGCAATATCTTAGGATTGCTGCCGTCAATCTGTTTTTTTGCATTTTCAACTTCTGTCCGCACAGAAACACCATTTTTTTCATATAAATCCTTGCGTCCCGTTATATCTGTGCATATATCAAGCATTGCTATATAGTCTTCATAATTATTAACATCAAAATATGCAACTGTAATTCCTGCATTTTCCAATGTTGCAAGCATTTCGACATCAGGCTTTGTATTGGCACTGGCAATAACAAAATCAGGCTGTGAAGCTATAAGAAGCTCTACATTCGGTTCAAGTATCGCCCCAAGCTTGACAACAGAATCGTCGAGTCCCAAATCAAGGCTGTCCCACGCATCATTAACCGAAGCCACAAGCTTTCCTCCAGCAAGAAGCCACACATCAGAAAAACTTCCGAGAAGCGAAGCCGTTCTGTCTGCCGATTTTACGGTAACACTTCTGCCCAGTGCATCCGTAAATGTAACACCGTCCTGCACATCAGCATTGGCATTATCAGAATTTTTCACTCCGCATCCTGCAAGTGCAAATATTGAAATTAATGTTGTAATAATTAGTACGTCTGCAATTAATTTTTTAACTGTCTTCTTCATATTCTACCTTTCCTACCGTATTACTATGTTTTATTTTTCATAGCGTACTATAATTTCATATAAAATGCAACAAAAATATGCTACAATTGTTTGAGGTTTATTATTGAAAATATGGAAACGGAGGATAATTATGTATTCAAATTATTTTACTGAAATAATACCCTATGCCGGATATGATATAAAACAGATTGCATGGCACGAATGTATGGCATGCGGCAACGGACACATAGGCGTTCTCACATCTGGTGCCCCCAAAAACGACAGCTTTATTTTTCAGAATACTGAATTTGTAATGCCATCAGACGAGCCAAGATGTGTTCCCGCAGAAGTAACAGAACAGCTTGACGAAGCAAGACAATCTGTAATAAATATGGACGACACATGGAATATACATAACAGAAAAAGAACCAATATGTACTGTTATCATCCGGGACACCAGTTAAGAATATCTTTAAAAAATGCCTCAGATATTACAGACTTTGTGCGTTCTACAGATTATGAAACATCTGAGCTGGTTTCATCGTATAACATGTCAGAATACAATACGTATGCAAATCATATAAAAAAACGTACCTTCACATCATCTGTTGACGATGTAATAATCACAGAAATATCAGGTAACAGTTTCACTGTTGACATATCAATTGATGATTTTGAATCAATGCACAAATTTGGCAGACAAAAAAGCGGTGACGCACCCGAATTAAATATGAAATATACGCGGTTTGCAACTGATGGATTAATCGGCTTTTGTGCATCGTATCCGCAATACGAAGAAAGTGAATTAAAAAATGGAGGATTTGCAGGCGTAACACGCATTATCCCTTATGACGGAACAACTTCCCTATCTTTTACGGACACTGATATGCGTGCAAAATCATGCCTTGACCCCAAAAATCCCATCATAACATTTTCGGGCAAAAAACTTGTTCTTATAACATACCTTGACTGGACTTATAAACAGCCTGATAAAATAACCGCAGATTTTTTCACAATTCCACTTGTCTCACAATGTATAAATAAAATTAATAAAACATTAATAAAATACGCTGACGCAAGTTCTTTATTTTCATATGAAGCTGCACTAAAGCCTCATATAGAAAAATACAGCAGTATTTTTAACCATGTCAGCCTGAAACTTAACAACGCCGATAAAGCTCTCAGCAACGAAGAATTATTACAAAAGCAGAAAAAAACTGATTACATACTGCCTGAACTTCTGAAACGTGTATACAACCATGGCAGATATGCAATGTATTCCTGTGCCGGACATACTGCACCTCGTCTTTCGGGGCTTTGGACAGGCGAATGGAATATGCTGTGGAGAAGTGCCTACACAATGGACGCCAATGTAAATATTCAGGTATCAGGCATGAACACATGCGGAATGTGTGATGCAGGCAAAGGTTACATCTGGTTTGTGTTAAAACAGATTCCCGACTGGGAAATCAATGCCAAAGCCGTTTACGGCATGAAAAACGCTGTCCTCACCCCCGTAAATACCGACGGTCACCGTGCAATGATGGTTGAATATGACATCAATTATCCATTTCAGTACTGGAATGCTGGAGCAAGCTGGATGATTATTCCGATTTATGAATTCATGCAAGTCTATGGCAACGTCACAATCACAACACACGATGAAAATATAATACGTATATATAATAAAAACATTTTCCGCATTAAAGAAGACATTCTTCTTCCTTTACTTGCAAAAACATTCAACTTCTGGGAACAGCTTTGTACTCCCGAATATTTTACAGATTCAAACGGAAATGCCCGCTTTGTAAAGGGAAAAACATCCTTGGAACCAGATGAAAAATACCTTATAATCCCATCGTTTTCACCCGAAAACAAACCGCTCGGTTATAAAAGTGCAATCACTGCCAATGCGGCTATGGATATAGCTGCTGCCGTTGATTCTCTTAATATGTACAAAAATATACTCTCAGACATAAAGCCTAATGGTTATCAGAAAACCCTTGAAAAAATCACACATCTGATATCGTGCCTGCCTGTATATATGTTTGATAAAAGCGGTGCAATAAAAGAATGGTCCATGAACGAATACAAAGAAAATAATGCCCACCGCCACATAAGCCATCTTTATTGTGCATGGCCATCATCAGAAACACAGCACAATCACGCACTTGCATCCGCATGCCGTCAGGCAATAAATAACCGTAACCGCGAAAACACGGGAAAAGACGACACTGCATCACACGGCTGGATTCACAAAGCTCTCGTAGAAGCCCGCCTCAAAAACCCGGAAGCTGTATATAATACGCTTTTGCTGCTTTTTAAAAGCGGCATATTTTACAACACATTTTTTACAGACCATAATACAGACCGCTCAAAAGGCGTATTCTGCACAGACACTCTTCTCGGAATAGTCGGCATCATAAACGAAATGCTGGTGTACTCTGACGAATGTACGGTCGAACTGCTCCCTGCATTAAACACAGGTCTTATTAACGGCGAAATATGCGGTCTTCTCACAAAATGCGGCATAAAAATAAACCGCCTGTCATGGGATAATAACAAGCGGTCTGTATACATATATATATCTGCATTACGTGATACATCATTCAATCTTATATATGATAATGAATCAATACACCTTGATATGAAATCTGGCGAACAGACATTACATAAATTCCTTCATTGATGTATACACATGGAAACCTTTATCAGTCAGATACTTTTCAACTTCAAAGCTGTCTTCTGTTCTGAATACAATAACAGGCTCCTGGTTATGGCTTACAAATGTAAAAATGCAGTCCAGATTAGTACGTGCATTTTTAAGTTCCTTTAAAAAATCAGACATATTTGTAAATCTTTCCTGGAGTCTGACTGCTATTACGAATCTTTCAAGTACAGTATATCCCTTTGAAGAAAGCACATCATTACATCTGTCAGGGTCGTCCACTATCATATGAAACACACCAAAATCCGTAGCATCATATGTTGACAGTCCATAACATTCAATATTATTTTCCTTTAAAATTTCAACAACATTAAATAAGTTACCCGGATTGTTGGAAACAAGTACCGATAATTGCTTAATCACAGATTAGCCCTCCTTTAATTTTAAATACAATTATTGTATTGTACCACCTCTGTATGACATAAGCAATGTTTTAATTATTTTATTCTCTCAAGCACACCCAAATCCATCTCACACACTGTATCGCAAAGCACCTCTATATCCTCCGCACTGTGATTCGCCATAATTATCGTCCTGCCCTCATCTGCAAGTTTTTTAAACAACTCTCTCATCTCTGCAACACCATGTTTATCAAGACCGTTCATCGGCTCGTCAAGCAGAAGCAGCTCGGGATTTTCCATAAGTGCCTGTGCAAGACCGAGACGTTGTCTCATTCCAAGCGAATATCTTCCGACATGTTTTTTACTGTCCGGGTCAAGTCCAACCATTTTAATCGCATCACGAATCTGCTCTTTTCCAATCTTCCTGTTTATGCCTGCAAGAAATCTCAGATTATTATATCCGCTGTAATTATATAAAAATCCCGGCGTCTCAATAATCGCACCGATATTGTCAGGCACATCAATATCCTTGCCAATCTGTTTTCCGTTTACAATTATTTTTCCCTCTGTAACCGGGACAAAGCCGCATATACACTTCATAAGCACTGTTTTTCCTGAACCGTTTCTTCCGATAAGTCCATGTATCTTTCCCTTTTCGAATGATACATTTATATCATTAAGCACCATCGCCTGTCCGAAACGCTTAGTAACATGTTCAACTGTAATTATATTTTCCATATATCTGCCCCTTTACACCTCGTCTGATGAATTAATACTTGTTTTTCTTCCTGCCGCAACTGCGATTACGCTGAGAACCACTATCATAACTATATATAGTGTCAGCACATATACAATTCCGGGATATTCCGTCATTCCGCCAATATCAATATTATTAAGTGAATTCCAGCTCATTGGCGATACTCTTGTAATCATTGACTTTCCGTCAGCGACCGCCGTAAATATAATAAAAAATGACGCCACACATACACCTATAAATTTCGTTCCCGTTATTATATTAAACACATAAATAATCAATCCTGTAAGGACAAAACTAAGCCACATCAAAAGTGCCGAAAAAAACATTGCCTGAACCGGCGTAAAATACTTTATAACAATTCCAAGCACTTTAACAGTATCCGTAGCATGCCCAAGCACAGTCTGAACCGTGCTTGTTCCTGCAAGTCCAAGCACATTCCCCCATGTATTATCCCACTTGATATGTCCGATATTTAATACAATTGTTGACATCATAAGAACAAACATATAAAAAAACGAACCTGCAAATATGTATAAAACCTGCCCGATTCCCCATGTCGTCCTGTCAGTCCTTAACATAACATACATCTGATTGGAATCGACAAAAGGTGCATCACAAAAAATAAACACAAGCGGTATCATAAATTCAATCTTCATATATCTGAAAATAAACAAAAACGGAAATATCCACGGACTCATAGGTTCACCGACATAACTGCATATGTCCCATAGTCCTCTTGTATACAGATGAACCGACAATATTGAAAGAATTATAAGCATCCATATCCGTCGGTTGCCGCCCCATTTACGTACATTCTGCCAGCATATTCTTAACGCTTTCATCAATATCTCACCTGCCCCGTAACAGCATCTATAACCATAACTTTGGCACTTTCATTATATTCCTTATCACCGGTAACCATCTTCTTCGTTATATCAAAATCACACACCCAGCATGGTATTATCATCATCTTTTTCTCCTGCTGGCTGTAATACGATATATAACCTAATTCAATCGAAGTCATATTACCTTCTTCTGTAAGTCCGATTGTGTAATAATTACTTTCCTTTATCCTCTTTAATACATCATCCACGCTTTTTAGCGGCTCTGTAATCTCCTCCCTGCTTTCGATATTATATATTCTATAACAGTTAATCCAATATACTTCATCTCTTCCAACTACAAATTCTAATCTTGTCCCATTAACATCGCCTGATGTCAGATGCTTATACATATTTGTAAGATATGCACCATCAAGCTCAAGTTGATATGATATAAAATATGCCTCATCATCCCTTGTCCATACAACCGGCTCTCCGCCTTCTCTATAACGTCTTGCATCCTTACTCGGATAATATATCTGAGCATCTTCACCTATTTCATTCATTCTGGCTGTCGCATTCTCTGCATCTATCGCAACTGTCTTGTATAACTTTGCATTTAGTCCTAATATGTCCAGTATTTTTTCAGTAACCTTCAAAGCATCATTTAAAGGAAATCCATCAAGTTCCGTAAGCGGAAAGACTTCATCCATATTCTTTATAAATCCGTCACTTCTCTGACCATGAACATAATTACTGTAACTTTTCTTTTTTGCTTTTAATGTTGTATATGTTATTCCTTCTCTATTGGACAAAAAACTTTTATCTTCTGTCTCTTCTTCATAATTAAGATACTCTTTTAACCTATTAGTTCTGTCCTCATCGATACCATTCAGTTGTGCAGTATATTTATACCACTTTGATGGATTTGATATACTTAATGTTGCATCTGCCGATGTTACTCCGTTAAGTTTTCCTGTAATCTTTGTCATATCTTCGCTTATGCTTACTTCCTCTGTTGCTTCCTGAGTACCGTTGTTCTGTCTCTCCCAACTGTAGCTTTTTCCGTCAGGATATAAAGAACAGCCGCTTACCGTAAGCATAACCGCCGCTGCTGCCGCTGCACCGATTCTTTTAAAATTATATTTTTTCATAAACCCCTTTAACTCCCTTCTTGATTTTATCTAGATTCCTTCTTTTTTCATTCTTCTGTCCATACACCAATAACATAATAATCCAAGAATAATAAGATACCCTGTTATCGTCATCAGCCCGAACAAAC
>ENA-OPXC01001744-OPXC01001744.1-human-gut-metagenome-genome-assembly--contig:-NODE-1744-length-14317-cov-1.905834_pt1 | contig 14317 bp, 15 predicted proteins | sample MGYA00241512_ERZ502016 | MGnify/ENA primary metagenome ERZ502016 (study PRJEB25962, sample SAMEA2043043) | human gut metagenome | biome: human gut; feature: human-associated habitat; material: faeces...
CGATTACAAACAGGACATCCAGGATTCGATGGATAAGCTGGACTTCCTCAATGACCCGGAGGCTCTGGACAAACAGCACGAGCTCAACGCGATGTCCATCGCTTGCGACGCAATCATGATTCTGGGTCAGCGCTATGCCGCACTGGCAAGAGAGCTGGCAGAGAAGGAAGCAGACCCGACCCGCAAGGAGGAGCTGCTCCAGATTGCACACAACTGTGATGTGGTTCCTGCTCACAAGCCGGAAACCTACTGGCAGGCAATCCAGATGTACTGGTTCGTTCATCTGGGCGTTACCACCGAGCTGAACCCATGGGATGCTTACAGCCCGGGCAGACTGGACCAGCACCTGTTCCCATTCTATGAGAAGGATGTAGAGGACGGTATCCTCGACGACGAGAAAGCACTCGAACTGCTGGAATGTCTGTGGGTTAAATTCAACAACCAGCCTGCTCCTCCAAAGGTTGGCATCACCCTCAAGGAGAGCAGCACCTATACGGACTTCGCCAACATCAACACCGGCGGCATAACCGAGGACGGCAAGGACGGCGTAAACGAGGTCAGCTACATGATACTGGACTGCATGGACGAAATGAAGCTGCTCCAGCCCTCCAGCAACGTGCAGATAAGCCGCAAGACCCCCCGCAAGTTCCTCAAGCGCGCCTGCGAGATTTCCCGCAAGGGCTGGGGCCAGCCCGCCTTCTACAACACCGAGGCCATAGTATCCGAGCTTATGAACGCCGGAAAGTCCCTGGACGACGCCCGCATGGGCGGCACCTCCGGCTGCGTAGAGACCGGCGCCTTCGGCAACGAGGCCTACATACTTCAGGGCTACTTCAACCTGCCCAAGATACTTGAGCTCACCCTGTACGATGGCTACGATCACGTGGGCGGCCATCAGCTGGGCCTGCACACCGGCTTTGCCAAGGACTTCAACAGCTATGAGGAGTTCTTTGAGGCTTACAAGAAGCAGATAAAGTACTTCGTGGATATCAAGGTCGCCGGCAGCAACGTAATCGAGCAGATATTCGCCCAGTACATGCCCGCCCCCTTCCTCTCCATACTGACCAACGACTGCATCAAGAAGGGCAAGGACTACAACGCGGGCGGCGCAAGGTACAACACCAACTACATTCAGGGCGTGGGCATAGGCACCATAACCGACAGCCTGGCCGCCATCAAGTACAACTGCTTCGATCACCATAACTTCACCATGGAAGAACTGGTGGAGGCCATGGATCATAACTTCGAGGGCTATGACCGCATCTATCACCTCGTTACGCACAAGACGCCCAAATACGGCAACGACGACGACTATGCGGACGATATCATGAAGGATATCTTCACCTACTACCGCGACTGCGTGACCGGCAGGCCCAACACCAAGGGCGGCTTCTACCGCATCAACATGCTGCCCACCACCTGCCACGTCTACTTCGGCGAGGTCATGAATGCCTCCCCCAACGGCCGCCTTGCGCACAAGCCTGTATCCGAGGGAATATCCCCCGAAAAGGGCGCAGACATCTACGGTCCCACCGGCGTTATCAACTCCTGCGCCAAGATGGATCAGCTTTCCACAGGGGGTACGCTGCTCAACCAGAAGTTCACGCCCTCAGTCCTTGCGGGCGACACCGGACTCGACCAGTTTGCCAACCTTATCCGCGCCTACTTCAACATGGACGGCCACCACATCCAGTTCAACGTCATCGACCGCAAGACGCTGCTGGCTGCCCAGGCCAATCCTGAGGAGTACAAAGACCTCATCGTCCGCGTTGCAGGTTACAGCGATCATTTCCGCAACCTGAGCAAGGAACTTCAGGACGAGATAATCAACCGCACCGAGCAGAGCTTCGACGATTACAGCGATGCCGACTCCGAGTATCCCAAGAACGGCTGCGGGTGCTAAACAAATGCACTACTTTAGGGGGGCTATGCCCCCCATTGTGCTTTTTTACACTATCGTTTATTATTAAATTAACTAAAATATTCAGGAGGACATCATTATGAAGATTGGTTTTCTGGGTGCAGGCGCGATGGGAGGAGCGATACTCTCCGGCGCTATAAACGCGGGCGTTCTCGACCCCAAGCAGGTATATGTATCCGATATGTCTGACAAGATAAAGGAAAAATACGCTGCCCTTGGCTGCAATATAGTCAAGGACAACGAAGAGCTGGGCCGCGCCGCCGACATAGCGGTATTGGCCGTCAAGCCCCAATATGCAGCCCCCGCCCTTGCAGGTTTCGGCAGCACCATGGACGGCAAGGCAGTCATCTCCATCATGGCCGGCGTTACCGTTGAGCGCCTCCGCAAGATGATAGCGGGCAACATCCGTGTGCTTCGCACTATGCCTAATACCCCCGCCCTCGTAAATGCCGGCGCCTTCGCTCTATGCAGCGAGACCGACCTCACCGCCGATGAGAAGGCTTTTGCAGAGAAACTCTTCGGCTCCATAGGCATCGTCGAGTGGATGAACGAGCACCTCATCGACACGGCATGCGGCCTCTCCGGCTCCGGTCCAGCCTTCGTTGCGGAATTCATAGAGGCGTTGGGAGACGGCGGCGTCCTGGAAGGTCTTCCCCGCGCAACCGCTTACCGCCTTGCTGCCCAGACCGTAATGGGCACCGCCAAGATGATACTTGAAACCGGCATGCACCCCGCACAGCTTAAAGACATGGTATCCTCCCCCGGCGGCACCACCATCACCGGCTGCCAGGTATTGGAAGAAATGGGCTTCCGCGCCGCAGCCATAAATGCCGTGCAGGCCGCTACCAACAAGTCCAGAGAGCTGTAACAGCAGAATCTTCGCAGGAATGATAACATGAGTGCTGAAGGAGCGGCATCGAGCCACTTTTTCAGCACTTTTAATTTATATGTTCCATTTTATTTGAGCTTTACCGAAAGGTACCGGCTGTTTTTATCCACGAAGCGCCACGGCATTGCTTTATGCTCTGCGGCGTATTCTACGTTTATCCGCGGCGTGGCGGCTATCTCAGGTACGTCGTCCGGCTTCTTCGGCAGTATAAAAAGCCTGTCCCGGGTAAGGTCTGTGCCATACTGTTCCCGGCTTATCCCCATGGCCTGGCACAGCTTGCCCGGGCCGCTGCAAAGGTCGGTAAGCTTTTCCCTTCCCCGGCGTGAGCGCATCAGCTCGATGCCCTCTAAAGGCTCCAGCGCCCGTATCAGCACACACTCCGGAACGCCCTCAGGACCTGTGGATACATTAAAACAGCTATACATACCGTATATGAGGAATACATAGGCATACCCGCCCTGTCTGTACAGAACCTCCGTGCGGCCGTCCACTCTGCCCCGGAAGGCGTGAGCGGCAGAATCCGCCTTGCCGAGATACGCCTCCGCCTCGACTATGCGCCCGGCCGTAGTGCCCTCGCCGCTGATCGATACCAGCGTGCAGCCTATCAGTTCCCGCGCTATGCTCAGCGTGTCCATAATGTAGAATTCCCTTTCCAGTTTTTCCGTGGGCGTATCCTCCTTTTACAGTATCCGATGATATTATAACCTTTTGCCCTACAAAAGTCATAAAGTTAACTTATTATTTATAGAATTATGTCTGATGCTGTTGTATAATGTAATGAATAAAATTTTGAGGAAAACTGAATCATGGAGCACAGGAGAAAAAAGAAGGGCAGTTCAAAACTGCTGATAATTATGGTAATAGTACTTGCGCTGCTTGCAATAGCGGCGATTTTTGCGTTAAAATTCTACACGGACATAAATAACCCTGAAAACCTCTTTGAAAGCACACTGCCCGAGGGTACCCCCGCGCCTGTGGAAACCGCTCCCGCTCCTGCCGATGAGGAAGCGCAGCCATCCCCCACTCCGGATCAGGAGTCGCTTCTTTCCGGTCAGGCGGACGCCGAGTTCATGTCCAACCGCACCAATATACTGCTCCTCGGCATCGACGAGAGCACCGAGCGGGAGAATTGGGGGACCTTCCGCACGGATACCATGATACTTGTATCCATCGACTTCTCAAACAACGACGTATGCATGGTTTCAATACCACGCGACAGCTATGTCAAGATTTACAACGCCAACGGCAACGTAGCCAACCCCAGCAGCCCCTATTCCAAGATAAACAACGCCTTTTCAGAGGGCGGCGGCGCGCAGAAGAAGGGCTTTGAGTACTCCATAGCGACGGTTGAAAAACTGATGGGCGTAAATATAGGCTACTACTGCGGCTTCAATATGAACGTCGTAAAAGAAGTAGTAAATGCTATGGGCGGCGTGGACTACGACGTGGATATAGAGGTAAAGATGAACGGCCGGGAGCTGCACCCCGGAATGCAGCATCTGGACGGGCAGGGCGTGCTGGACTACTGCCGCCAGCGCAAGGGTTCCTCTGATATAGCGCGTATAGACCGGCAGCAGCGCATGCTGACCGCCATACTCAAGCAGCTCAAGGACACCGACCAGATAGCCAACATACCCTCCATCTACTCCGCCGTTGAGGCCAACATAATGACCAACCTCAGCATAAAGCAGATATCCTCTCTGGCGCTGGTAGCCCTACGCATGGATATGAGCCAGCTTTCCCGCTATACTTTGGAGGGTAAAGCCATGGATATATTGGGCCGGGACTGCTACTGCCTGTATGTATCCCGAATAGAAAAAATAGTCAGGGAAGTCTGGGGGCAGAGCGTAAATCTGGATTCCGAGAATGACGTCAGTTTTATAGAAGAGCAGGTAGAGGCCCACCGGGCACTTATAGCCGACGAGCTCAACCGGGCCAATATCGCTTACAGCAAGGCTTACAGCATAATGAACAACTGCCGCGAGCTGATAGACAAGAGCAGCTACGATACCCTCAAGTCTGCCGCCAAGGAGCTTCTGGACGCCATACAGAAGGAAAACAAAGAAAACCTCGACGCATACACTCCCTATGTCGAGCAGCTTTGCGACAGCATTTGCAGTCAGTACGGAATTTCGATATACTGATATGTACAGGTAATAAAGCTTGGGAGGAATATATATGTCCGTCGATAAGGTCAGGGAATACCTCAGGAGCTACGGCCTTGAGGACAGGGTAATGGAATTCGACATCTCCACCGCCACCGTTGCGGAAGCGGCCGAGGCAGTGGGAGTCATACCCGCCCGCATAGCCAAGACCCTCTCCTTCCAGAGCGAAGAATGCGGCTGCATACTTGTGCTCATGGCCGGGGATGCAAAGGTGGACAACAAAAAATACCGCGCCCGGTTCGGCGTAAAGCCCCATATGCTCACCCATGAGGACGCGCTGCAGTACACCGGCCATGCGGTTGGCGGCGTATGCCCCTTCGCAGTGCCGGACAGCGTTCCCGTATATCTTGACGTCTCACTAAAACGGTTCGATACCGTATTCCCCGCCGCAGGCAGTGCCGCAAGCGCGGTCAGGCTCACCTGCGATGAACTTGAAAGGGCTTCCCGCTCAAGGGGCTGGATAGACGTATGCAAGGGCTGGGAGGAAGACCAGTAGTCTCCCCGCCTTATATATCGGACAATAACAGCAATAATATTCAGGAGGAACAGCATGGAGTACACTAATCTCGGCAGCACCGGCTTGAAGGTTTCCCGCCTCGGCTTCGGCGGCATACCGATCCAGCGCATCACACAGGAAGAGGCCACTGCCCTCATACACAAGCTCCCGGAGTACGGCATCAACTACATAGACACCGCCCGCGGCTATACCGTAAGCGAGGAATACCTCGGCATAGCCATGGAAGGTATCCGCGATAAGTTCGTTCTCGCCACCAAGAGCATGGCCCGTACGAAGGAAGCAATGGAAAAGGATATAGAGACCAGCCTTAAAAACCTCCGTACCGACCATATCGACCTGTATCAGGTGCATAACGCACCCCCTGCCCAGATGAAGATAGTCACCGGCGAAGGCGGCGCACTGGAGGCCCTGTTGGAAGCAAAGGCGGCGGGCAAGATAGGCCATATAGGCGTCACCGCCCATGAGGTAGCCACCTTTGAGATGGCCCTTGATATGGACTGGGTGGAAACTATCATGTTCCCCTACAACTTCGTAGAGCTTCAGGCGGCTGACCTCATCAAAAAGTGCGCCGAAAAGGGCAAGGGCTTTATCTGTATGAAGCCGCTGGCCGGCGGCGCTATAGAGAACGCGCCCCTCGCAATGCGCTTTATAGCCTCCAATAAGGACATAACCGTCAATATACCCGGCATGGCAAGCGAGGACGAGCTAAAGCAGAATGTTGCCGCAGCCTGCGATCCTGCTCCCATCTCGGAGGAGGAGCTCAGGGAAGTGCAGAACATACGCGACACCCTGGGCAACCAGTTCTGCCGCCGCTGCAATTACTGCCAGCCCTGCACCATGGGCATAAACATCTCCTTCTGCTTTACCATCAACGGCTATCTCACCCGTTACGGCCTGAAGGACTGGGCCATAGGCCGCTATAAGGGAATGGCCGTAGAGCCTAACGCCTGCATTGAATGCGGAATGTGCGAGAGCCGCTGCCCCTACCACCTCCCCATAATCGAAATGCTCAAGGACGTATACAGCAACTTCCAGAAGGAAATGAAGTAAGGTATATAATGCCGGACGGGGCCGCCGCATAATGCGGCAGCCCCTTGTTTTGTTATGCCCTTTGCAATATAATAAAGCGATGAACTAAGGAGAGATAACATCTTGAAAACAAGCGACTTTTTCTACGATCTGCCCAAAGAGCTGATAGCCCAGTCCCCTGCGGCTGTCCGCAGCGCATCGAGACTGCTGGTATATGACAGGGCGAATAAGACTATACGGGACGGTGTATTTACCGACATACTGGATTACTTCAGGCCCGGAGACGTTCTGGTGCGCAATATCACCCGGGTCATACCCGCGAGGCTCCACGCCTATCGGGATGATACCGGCGGCGCAATGGAGTTTCTGCTGCTCCGTCGCCTCGACGAAAACCGCTGGGAATGCCTTGTCCGCCCCGGAAGGCGGGCAAAGACCGGGCTCACCTTCAAAATAAGCGACGAGCTTTCCGCAACTATTCTCGATAGCACCGAGGACGGAGGCAGAATAGTACGCCTGAACTACGATGGAGTATTCGAAGAAATACTGGATCGGGCCGGCGAAATGCCTCTGCCTCCCTATATAACCGAGCGGACCGCCGGTAAGGAGCGCTATCAGACGGTATACGCAAAAGAAAACGGCTCCGCCGCTGCTCCCACGGCCGGGTTGCACTTCACTACCGAGCTTCTGGATGATATACGCAAAAAGGGAGTAACCATCGTTGACGTGCTGCTGCACGTCGGCCTCGGCACCTTCCGCCCCGTATCCGAGGACAACGTTGAGGATCACCACATGCACTCGGAGTACTGCGAATGCAGCGAAGAAGCGGCAAGGGCCATCAACGAGGCGCGGGCCAGGGGCGGCAGAGTATTCGCCGTGGGCACCACATCCTGCCGCACGCTTGAAAGCGTTACGGACGACGAGGGAATAGTACACGCAAAAAAGGGCTGGACCGATATATTCATCACTCCCGGTTACAAATTCAAGGCAGTGGACAAGCTCATAACCAACTTTCACCTGCCCGAATCAACGCTGCTCATGCTGGTTTCCGCCCTCTGCACAAGGGAAGAAATGCTGGACGTCTACAAGCATGCCGTAGAGGAAAAGTACCGCTTTTTCTCCTTCGGAGACGCCATGCTTATACTATAAATGACAACGGAGCTTACACATGCAAGATAAATTCGACTTCAAATACGAGCTTCTGCACGTTTGCAGGCAGTCCGGCGCCCGCCGCGGCAGGCTGCATACCCCGCACGGAGTAATAGAGACCCCCTGCTATATGCCGGTAGGCACACAGGCCACGGTAAAGGCCATGCTTCCCCGGGACGTTAAGGAAGTGGGCTCTATGATAATACTGTCAAACACATATCACCTCTTTGAGAGGCCCGGTCACGAGCTTATAAAAGAGGCGGGCGGCCTGCACGAGTTCATGCGGTGGGACAAGCCCATACTTACCGACAGCGGCGGATTTCAGGTGTTCAGCCTCGCCTCCGCCAATAAAATAAAAGAGGACGGCGTGGAGTTCCGCTCCCTTCTGGACGGACGTAAGCATTTCTTCACCCCCGAGCTTGTAATGGAGATAGAGGAAGCCCTTGGCGCGGATATCGCCATGGCGTTCGACGAATGCGCCCCTTATCCCTCCGACCGGGAATACACCATAGCTGCAATGGAGCGCACCCATCGCTGGGTCGTGCGCTGCAAGGCTGCCCATACCCGCCCGGATCAGGCGCTCTTCGGCATAGTTCAGGGCGGCATGTTCGCCGACCTCAGGATAGAGAGCGCTAAGTTTCTCGCTTCCCTCGACCTGCCGGGCTATGGCATCGGCGGCCTTTCGGTGGGTGAGCCCAAGGAAATGATGTACGATATGCTGGAGCAGATGATGCCCTATATGCCCGCAAACAAGCCCCGCTACCTTATGGGCGTGGGCAGCCCCGACTGTCTGGTGGAGGGCGCTGTACGCGGCATAGACATGTTCGACTGCGTACTCCAGACCCGTATAGCGAGAAACGGCCTTGCGCTCACGGGAAGCGGCAAAAAAATGCTGCGAAACGCCTCCTTTGAGCACGACTTCACGCCTATCGAGGAGGGCTGCGACTGCTACGCCTGTAAGAACGGCTTTACAAGGGCGTATATACGCCACCTTGTAAAATGCAAGGAAATACTGGCGGCACAGCTCATAACCACCCACAACCTGCGCTTCTCTCTGAGGCTCATGGAGCAGATACGCGAGGCCATAGAGCAGGACAGGCTGCTGGACTTCCGGGAAGAGCTTAAAGCGAAAGGAACATTCGATTGATGGAGCTTACCCTTGAAAACATAAGCGAGCAGGACACGGCCCGCATAGGCAAAAGCATAGCGCCGCTGCTTTTCCCCGGAGCGTTTATAGCGCTGTTCGGCGATCTCGGCTCGGGCAAGACCACCTTTACAAAGGCTATCGCCGAAGGGTTGGGCATAGACAATATACAGAGCCCTACCTTCACCATAGTCCGTGAGCACGGCGGCAGGCTTTCCTTGCTTCACTTTGACGCATACAGGCTGAGCAGCGAGGACGAGCTTTATGCCATAGGCTTTGACGACTATCTCTCCCGCCCTGCCGTTATAATCATGGAGTGGTGCGAAAACGTACCCGGCGCGCTGCCAAGTGAGCGGCTGGAGCTGCACATCACAGGTTCAGGCGCCGAAGCGCGGACGTTCACATTCATACCCTACGGCAAAAAATACCAAGAGCTTCTGGAGAATATAAAATGCTGATGCTTTCCCTTTCCACCTCCGGCCCCATAGCCTCAGCCGCTGTTATAAAGGACGGCCAGGTATTATCCCGGGAGGTCGGAGGTCATGGCCGAACACATTCCGAGACAATAATGCCCCTCTGCGAAAAGGCATTGCAAACTGCCGGCTACACCCCCGAAGATATGGACGCCTTCGGCGTGGATGCAGGTCCCGGTTCGTTTACCGGCGTCCGCATAGGTATATGCGCAGCCAACGCAATGGCCGCGGCCTTCGGCAAGCCCGTGGCGGCCGCAAGCTCCCTCGAAGGGCTGCTGTACGGCATCGATAACGCCTGTGCCCTATTGGACTGCCGCAACGGCAACGGCTATGCCATGGTGAAGTACGAGGGATTTTCGCCGGAACCCATGGCGGTGGTGATAGACGATCTGCTGTCCACCCTGCCGGACGGCATACTCATGGCAGGCGACGGAGCCGTCATGCACCGCGAACGCATACTCAATGCCTTACCCAATGCCCGCTTTGCGGAGGGCAACGACATAATCGCGGACAGGATAGGCCTTGCGGCATATGACAAGCTCGTACGGGGCGAAACCGTTATTGAGGCGCTGCCCCTCTACCTCCGCCCCTCTCAGGCCGAACGTCTCGCAAAGGAGAGGAACAAATGATAGCCTTCAGGCCAATGCAGAAAAATGACGTTCCCCGCATAGCAGAGCTGGAACGGATATGCTTTCGCTCCCCGTGGTCGGAGAGTTCCCTTTACGGTGAATTGCGCAACAGCATCGCCCATTACCGTGTAGGCGAGGAGGACGGCCACGTGATAGCCTACGGAGGCATGTGGGTAATGTTCGGTGAGGCCCATATAACGAATGTAGCTGTTGATCCCGAATACCGGGGCCGCGGCTACGGAAAGCTCCTCATGCTTGAGCTAATCAGCACTGCTCTGCTGCATCATGCGGACAGCATGACGCTGGAGGTGCGAATAAGCAACACCGTCGCCCAAAACCTCTACGCTTCTCTCGGCTTTGAAGTGGCAGGCAGGCGCAAGAGGTACTACATGGATACCGGCGAAGACGGCCTTATCATGTGGAACCGACAGCTGAAGAAAACCGCCGCCGTCCATAGTTGACAGGCCTACTCGGTCGGTGATACCATTATTTTACCAATTAAAGGTCACTTTTCGTTACATAATACATAAATCAAAAGGAGAACTCCCATGAAAAACATCATCAAATGCGATAGCGCCCCCGCCGCCCTCGGCCCCTACAGCCATGCCTGCGAAGCCAACGGCTTTATATTCACCTCCGGCCAGCTGGGCATAGATCCCGCTACAGGCAAGCTCGCGGAAGGCGTTGAGGCTCAGGCCCATCAGGCTCTTGTCAATATAGACAACGTTCTCAAGACCGCGGGAGCTACCATGAAGGACATCCTCAAAACCACCATATTCCTGGTCGACCTCAACGACTTCGCGGCCGTGAACAGGATCTACGGGGATTACTTCGGCTCTGAATTCCCCGGCCGTTCCTGCTTCCAGGTATCCAAGCTCCCCGCCGGCGGCCTTGTTGAGATCGAGGTCGTAGCCTATAAGGGCTAATCCGGGCATTATGGAGACGCCGGAGCACGTCATCTTCCATTACAGGCCCATGGTCTGCATGGGCTTGGGCATAGCTGTGGGCATCTTCCTCTCCGGCAGCGTTTCAGGCGCAGGGCTTATTATGGCCCTGTGCCTTTTTTCCCTCTTTTCGGGTCTCGGCATCTACTTTGGCTTCAAGGGCGCCGCACTGTTTGCATTCGGCTGCGCAGCGGGACTTTTGCGCACGCTGTTCGGCCCTGTAAGTCTGCCCTACGGTCTGATGTATCCCTTTGAGCATATGCGCGCCGTGCTTTCCTCTGCGTGCGCCTCCCTGTTCGGGGAACACGCGCCCCTTCTCAACGCCATGCTCTGGGGCGTAAAGGGCGACATATCGGATTCCGTATACGACGCCTTCCGTTCCTGCGGTATTGCTCATATACTGGCGCTCTCCGGCCTGCACGTTTCCTTCGTAGCGGGCGCGCTAAACCGGCTCACACGGCGGGCGCTACCCAAGGTGAAGTTTTATACTTCGATTGTAGTGTTGTTTGCCTATTGCGCCATTGCCGCCTTCCCCTCCTCTCTTATCCGCGCCAGCGTAATGAGCCTTTGCGGCCTGTATGCGTCCGCTGCCGGCAGACGGTATGACATGCCCTCCGGAATCGCCTTCAGCGCCATAGTCATACTCCTTGCCGACCCGACCGCGCTGTACAGCATAGGCTTCGAGCTTTCCTTCGGCGCGGTGATAATGATATCCCTTCTCATGCGCCCGGTGACGGAGCTGCTATCCTTCCTTCCGCTGCCCATAGCTCAGATGGCAGCGCTGTCCGTTTGCGGCACCCTCGGCACATTGCCTTTATCCGTATACTACTTCGGCACGATCCCGGTCCTCGGGCTGTTCGCCAATACTCTGATACTTCCCATGGTGCCCTTCGTATTCCTTTCCGCCATGGCTGTGAATCTCATAGGCATAGCCATGCCCGCCGCGGCAAAGGCGCTGTCCTTTATCCCGATGTTTCTCACCGGCGTAATGACAGAAGCGGCGAACGCCATATCCTCCGTGTCATTTGCGGTAAAGCAGGCCGCCATAACGCCGCTTGCATGCTTATTCGTGTATCTCGCCTGCTTCGCGGTATCAGACCAGCCGCTGGTTTCCCCCTCAAAAAAGTACGCCGCATGCGCCGCATCGCTGTTTGCGGCTGTGCTGTGTATGCTGTAGTTTGGATTTATGGTATAATGCCTGTATGGATTATATGACTTTTTTCAAGAGCATAAAGACCGGCTCGCTAAAGGGCGCATATGCCCTGCACGGCGAAGAGGAGTTCGTAAAGGAAAGCGCCCTTAAAAGCCTTACCTCATCGCTTGATGAGGCCACGCGCGACCTGAATCTGCAGGTACTCGAAAAGGCTGAAGCCGATGACATTATCTCCGCCTGTGAAACGCTGCCCTTTTTCGGGGAGCGGCGCGTCGTCGTCTGCAAAACACTGCCCGCCGACAGCGACGCCAGAAAGCTGACATCATACCTGCCGGGCATACCTGACTACACGCTCCTTATATTTTTTATTCGGGGCAAGGCCAACGAAAAGCTCGGCATAGTCAAGGCCCTGAAGGCCGAAAACCGGCTGGTAGATTTTGCTCCATTCAGGGACTATGAGGCGGCAAAGTGGGTATATCAGCAGGGCAAGCGGCTCAATGTGACAATAACAGAAGCCGCGGCAAAACACATCGTAAGCCTCGCCGGCACTGACATCGCCACCCTGAACAACGAACTTACAAAGGCTGCAGACTACGTTGGCCGTGGCAACGAGCTTACCCGCGAGGCCATATCCGCCTGCGTCACCCGCAGCCTCGAGGTACGCATATTCGACATGCAGGACTATCTACTATCCGGCAAGGCTCAGGACGGCATAAGGGCATACCGCCAGATGCTGTCTGACGGCGAAAGCACCTTCGGCATTGCCGGATTCATGGAAAAGTGCTTCCGCTCCATGCTCACCGCCCGGACGTATATAGATCAGGGGCTTAACCGCGAACGCGTCCTGCGGCTCACCGGCGATAAATATCCGCAAAAAAAAGCTTATGAGGCAGCTCTTCGCTACTCAAGGGCAGAGATAATCAAAAACATGAGGAATTTCGCGAATATCGCCTATTTAAAAATAGCCGAGCAGCAGCCCGATGCGCTGACGCTGGAAAACGCATTGATAGAATGTATGCCGAAGCGCCGCTAAAAGTGGCGCTTATATTTATATAGTTTTTTATAAAGAAAGAGGTGATTCCAATGCTGTAAGTATCTCATTATCAGAAAAACAACTACGCTATAGCCGTAAATTAGGAGGTTAATCCATGAAAAAATTCATGTCCTTATTTCTTATTTTGACTATGGTACTGATCTGCTCTGTACCGGCATTTGCAACATTCTCAGACAACGCAGGAGAAACTATTATCATTGATGGCTCTCAATATACTATTGAGCAGGTAGTAACAGATACCTACTCACAGGCAATTGTAAGAGATTCTTCTACCAAGGTAGTTGAAAATTTTATCTATTATTTCGATAATAGCACCCTGGTAAATGCGCTTACTAATCAAACAATCCCTATCACTTCCTCCGGTACAGAAAATGTTGCGCGTCCATTACTGGGCGACGAAAGTAAATACGTGTATTCCCATACAGAACGAACTGACTTCACTCTTGCCGAATTGGGCACTGTTGGTATCGTTGCAGCTATCGTAGCTATAGTACCAGGCGTCGCCCCCTCGGTAATTGGAAACATCGTTGCTTATGCCGTCGCCAACAAACTTCATGGTCTCTATATTATACAGAAAGTCTATAAGTATTGGGAAAAAGAAGATGGTGACAATTATCTTTACTTAAAACAAGTCACAAGCATCTACAGTAAGACTGATGACTCTCTCGTTGGTGGACCGTGGACAAACTACAATAAATTCCGTCAGAGATAAATGCAGCCATGAAACTCATTTCTCAACTTTGTAGCTATTTCAAGGAAATTAGGTGGCGTTATCTTATACTGCTGATTGCTGTATATATGATCTGTAGTTCAAGTCATGAACTGTTGACAGGCCACAACTTCAATTCTTTGGTCACAACAATATTAAACGATTGGCCTCTATACCTCACCATGGTTGTCGTTTACATCATGGTGTCCATAGTAAAGCAATCTAATTCTAGCAATAAATCATAGTAAAAAGCGCACTATAGATAACTACATTCATAGATAAATAGCAAAATAGAAATGGACGAAAGCAAAATGCTTCGTCCATTTCTATTTAAATCTTTACAAACAATCCAATCGGGCAAATTTCTCTAAAACCTGGCGTTGAAATATACCAACATCCGGGTCCATTCTGATCTTCTCTAATCTCCAGCGTAGTCCTGTCTTTCACGTGCCCACAGGCCCACCGGAGACACATCAGGATGCCCAGGCATATACCATCCCTCATCATTGTACTCGAAGGATACAGCCCGCCATGTGCCTCCATC
>ENA-OPXC01001752-OPXC01001752.1-human-gut-metagenome-genome-assembly--contig:-NODE-1752-length-14276-cov-2.794037_pt1 | contig 14276 bp, 20 predicted proteins | sample MGYA00241512_ERZ502016 | MGnify/ENA primary metagenome ERZ502016 (study PRJEB25962, sample SAMEA2043043) | human gut metagenome | biome: human gut; feature: human-associated habitat; material: faeces...
AAAGCAGCTGTCCGCACTGGAAAAGGAAATCGCCGCGGCGGAAGAAGAATGGCTGAATGCGTCCGGCCGTCTGGAAGAACTCACAAGAGAGGCATAACTCAAAAAAAAGTTTTAATTTTTGGCTTTTTTAAGTTAAGATGAAAAAAAATAATCAAAGAAGGTTTGATGATTGTGAAAAAAATGTTCAAAACAGCCGTCTTGGCCGTTTTCTGCGGGGCAGTCGCTTTTCCCGCAGTTTCTCGTGCAGCTGCTTTCTATCTTTATTATAATATAAACAGCCCTCATCTGGATGAAATCGGCGTTGACGGTTCTGAAGTCGCGAAGGTTTTTGACGATGAATTCGGGCCGGCCTCCGAGGAGCTTCCCTCCGAGGTAAAAATCACCGATTTCTTTGTTGCCAAATATCCGAACCAAAGCTATGTGTTTATGCTTAACGCGCCGTTTAACTGCGGCCAGCTGGGGTGTAATACGAGAGTTTACCGCCGCGATGCCGATGGGGATTTGATGCTGGAAGAGTCCTATTTTCCGGTTAAGTGCAAATATTATGAGTCGGACAAGCTCCTTTGCATCAAGGGCGGATATAAGGTTGAGAAACCCAAACCGGCGCCGAAAAAAGGCCCGGTTCATTATCCTGCACCGCGGGGAAGCTATTAAAACCAAAATTTCCGGCAGCCGGATTTGACGGGGAAAACAGATGTGGGCTGAAGAAAGCGTTTTTTATCATATTTATCCTTTGGGATTTTGCGGCTGCCCGCAGCATAATGATTTTGTCTCGGCGGCGGAACATCGGCTGGGCAAAATAAGCGCTTGGCTTGAGCACATCTCTTCTCTTGGCGTCAATGCGCTGTACCTCGGGCCTGTTTTTGAGGCGTCGGCGCACGGATATGACACTGCGGATTATCTGACGGTTGACCGCCGGCTGGGAACCAATGACGATTTAAAAGAACTGGTACGTCTCTGTCACCAACGGGGCATCCGGGTTGTCCTCGACGGCGTATTTAACCATGTCGGGCGGAATTTCTGGGCTTTTGCAGATGTTCGCCGCAATCGGGAAAATTCGCCTTACTGCTCTTGGTTCAAACTGAATTTTGATTATGACAACCATTATCACGACGGTTTTTGCTATGAGGGCTGGGACGGCTGTGACGATTTGGTAAAGCTCAATCTCCGCAACCCCGAAGTCCGCCGCTATCTGCTGGATGTCGTTTCCCGCTGGATACAAGAGTTTGACATTGACGGGCTGCGTTTGGATGTTGCTCATTATCTGTATCGCCGTTTTTTGCGTGAGCTTCATAATACCTGTGCCGGCCTTAAAAGCGATTTTTGGCTGATGGGTGAGGTTCTCTGGGGAAATTACCGCCGCTGGGTTAATCCGGATATGCTTCAGTCCGTAACCAATTATGAGTGTTACAAAGGGCTGCATTCCAGCTGTAATGACCATAATATGTTCGAAATAGCCTATTCGCTGGAGCGTCAGTATGCCGCTCCCGGAGGGTTGTATCAGGGATGTAACTTTTATTCTTTCCTGGAAAACCACGATGTTTCGCGGATAGCCACGCTTCTGCGCGACAAACGCCAGCTTAAGCCTTTGTATGCACTGTTGTTTACGGTTCCCGGTATTCCCGCGCTTTATTATGGCGGCGAATGGGGCGTAAAAGGTTGTCGTGAAAACAGCGATGCCGAGGTTCGTCCGTCATTGGAGCTTTTGCCTGATAATGATTTGACCGTACATCTCCGTTATTGGATAAATCTTCGTCGCTGCTCAAAAGTCCTGGCTTACGGAAGTTATCGCCAGTTGGCGCTGAACAGCAATTTGTTGGCCTTTGTCCGCGAATATGAGGGCGAAAGACTGGTAATTGCCGTCAATATCGGAGACTTTCCTCAGAGTTTTGAACTTGAAGGCCGGACTTATACCGTTAATCCTTTTTCTGCCGAATTGTGTTCGTAAAAAAACGCCGAAAACAAATTTTTCGGCGTTTTGGCAACTTTTGTGTCTGATTATTTGACGTTGAAATCCATCAAATTTAGTCCGGTATTTTTGTCATAAGTTTTTTCTATTTTTCCTTTGACCGTTTCAATGACGATTTCTGCCGTCAGGCTGACCTGAGCCTCGGCCATATGTCCCGCAAGGGCCTTGTAGTTGTCGCCGGCCACCACGGTGTGCAGGTGCAGTACCGGTTCGCCGTCTTTCATCATGACATTGCCGGTCAAGCCGGCCATCTCCATATATTCGTTAAAAGTCTTTTGATCGTATTTCTTTGATTCCGGGTTAAAAAATCCGAGGGTAACGGACTTTAGCGAGCCGATGCCGCTGACCGTTGCCAAAGTGATTTTTTTCGCTTTGCAAAACTCTTTCAGGGTGCTGACCAGCTCCTGGCCGGGGTTTATTCTGATAAAATATTGAGAACCGAATTGTTTGTATTCCATTTTACTTGCTTTCTCCGGGTTTAGTTTGGCCTGAGCTGAAAATACGCCCAAAACCGTAAATAGAATCGCCGCAGCGGTTGAAAATTTTTTCATTTTTCCGATTCCTTTGTTGAAAAACGTGCCTTTTTGCCCTTAAAAATGATATTTAATGGCTCTTGACCCTTTTACAATAGCCCAATTTATCCGAAAAACATAATTTATTAAAAAAATATTAACAAAAAACTCTTGATTTTAAAAAGAATCTGGTTATATTAAACAAAAAATATAAAAATTTTCGAAAATATTGTCGATTGTCGGCTAATTTAGAAACGAACTTGATAGGAAAATGACATGAAAAAACTTTTGATTTTGTCAATCTCGCTGTTTTTAAGTGCTTGTGCCTGCATGAACAGTGATGAACCGCAGGAAACCGAGATTGTTTACCGCAATACGCAGTCTGTTCAGGATTGTGATTATTTTGACGGTCAGACCTGCTACCGTTACCGCAATGGCTCCAGCCGTTATTCTTACGGCAGCCGTGAGGTTGTTCGTTATCGCGAACCCCGCACTTATGTTGTAGCAGAGCGTAATTCTTACCGTAACACTTCTTATGCGGAGCCTCGTCGCACATATGAAGTCGCCTCTCGTTCTTCTTCCTGCAGCGCAAGTTCTGCAGCTGTCGTAGAAACCGGCGACAACGCGCCCTGCAAAACAACTATCCGCGAAACCCGCGAGCCGGTAGAAGTCGTTTATAAGAAAACGACTTACCGCACCGTATACGAACCCAAAACTTACGAAGATGTAAGTTATGAAAAAGAACCGTATACCGGTTATAAGAGGGAAGGCTGCGCCGACTGCCTTTAATCTCGGCAAAATGTAAATCCTCAAAAATAAACAACTAACAAAAAAAGGCTGATTTGTATCAGCCTTTTTTTGTTTATATGGCAATTTCCAGAAAAAGCGGCATATGGTCGCTGTAGGAAAGCCAGCTGTCTTTGTCTCCGATATGAAAATCTTTGATGTCTTTCAGTTTTTTTTCATGAATAAAGGCATAATCGATGTGATAAATGCGTTCCGGGTTGCGATACATGCAGATTGTCGGAATACTTTCCTCGCCGTGGTTTTCGTGTTTGATGCAGTGATAAACGCTTCCGAAATGCATCTTGTCCAGAAATTCAAGCATACGGGAATGGTTGTATTTTCGGTTAAAGTGTTTGTCCCACAGTTTGTTGCTGTTAAAATCGCCGATAATCAGCGTGTCTTCGTTCAAATAATGTCGGTAGGCTTTCAGAGCTTTGGTGGCGTATACCACGTAGCTGTTGCGTGATGACGGTCCGCCTTTGGTCCATACTGCAATCATCAACAGTTTCCGCGAACCGTGTCGTACTTCAAGGGGAACCACGTGTTTATATTCGGGAAGGTAAAAATCGGCTATTCGGGCGTGATAACCGTTAAAGGTAAAAATACTCAGCCCCTGCGTATCGCTGTCTCCCACCCAGATATGGTCCGTGCAGGGAATACAGCTGCGAAACTTTGCCAGTTTTTGCGGGCTTTCGCTTTCAGGAGCAACAATAATGTCGGCACAGTAAGATTCAAGACAAGAATATTTTTGACGGAATGCACGATTACAATTCCAGCTGATTAATTTCATCGCCAGTCTCCACACAGTCTAATATAATTTACACACACAGGAGTAAGGTTATCATCATAAAAGCGGAAAATGAACGTCTGTTTTACAAATTTTTTCCGGGTTTGCATCCGCAATATAATTGGTTATATAGGGAAAGCTCTTTAATCAGCTGTAGCCGGAGATCTTGCATTCCGTTCTTTCTGCCTTCAATCTGTAGATAACTTACGCCGGTCTCGGCAGAAGCTTTCTCTGCGGCAAGGTTAACCTGTTCCAGATTTTTATAGCGGGACACGCCCAGAACTGAGGCGACGGCCTTATAGCCTCTGCTTTTTGCAAATTCCATGACCCTTTTGAGACGCATATAAAAGCAAATGCTGCAACGCTTGCCGCGTTCGGGTTCGTTTTCCAAGCCGCGGGTGAGCATACACCAACGATCGTTGTCATATTCCAGCTCAATAAATTCGACATTGTAAATCCGGCATACTCTGCGGTTTTCTTCCATACGCTTAAGGTATTCCTCTTGAGGACGGATGTTGGGATTATAAAAGACTACGGCAAAATTTTCGCCCGCTTCCGCCAGTTTTGCGATAACGGCGCAGGAGCAGGGAGCACAGCAGGAAAGAAGTAAAAATGGTTCGGACATCGGGTTAGTTCTCAAATTTATCAAACAACATTTTCAGTTCGTCAATTTTTTTCTGGCGGTCGTTTTCAGAATCAAACGAAGCCGCCACGCAGTGTTGTAAATGCGTTTTCAGGATATTGCCTTCCACCGCTCGTATTGCGGAACGGATGGCTTTCAGCTGAATCAGTATTTCCGGGCAATAGCGGTGGTCTTCAATCATTTTCTTTACACCTTCCAGTTGGCCCGAGATTCGGTTGAGTCTGGAAAGTTCGCCTTTGTGGCAGGGAATGTCCCCGCTTGAAACCCTGTGAGAGCCGGACATATGTTTTTCCTTTGAAAAATAAAGAGACGGAAAGCTTTTACACCTTCCGTCTGCGGATTAAAGCATTATTTGCAGCTGCATTTGTCACTGCATTTATGTTCGTCGTGGCAGTGGCAGTTGTCTTCGCAATGGCACTCGGAAGAACAATTACAGTTTTCCGAACATTGATGATTTTCGTCACAAGTACAGTTGTCGCCGCAGGTGCAGTTGGGGTTTTTGCATTTAGGATTGTTGCAAGCCATTATTTTTCTCCTCATATTAAATCTTATACCCCTCGAGGGTATAAGATAATGTACCCTTGGGGGGTATAAAAGTCAAGCCATACTTTTGGTTGATTTTGCCTTTTTAGAAAAAAACGGCAGGAGGACTGCCGTTTTTCCGTTGAGACTAGTTGGCTTTGCGAATGTTGTCGACCTCTATTTCGAGTTTGGTCCATCCTTTGTCGACTTCGCCTTCGATGATTACGACGTCGTCAGGGCCGACCACCAGGCCGCGCCAGTCTTTATCGTCGATTTCAATGTCAATGCTGCCGCTTTGGTCTTCAAAAAGATACTTCTCGCTGCCGATTTTTTTGACGATTTTGCCTTTAAGCGTAACATAGGCTTCGTCTTTCATATTTTTTGCGTCGGCAACCGAAACGCTCACATCGGTTCCGTCTTTGGGGCCGGTAAATCCGCCTTTGTTGAATTGAGCCTCTGCCTGAGCCCCCCAAAAGAGGGTTCCCAATGCCAGACAAAACGATAAAAGTGCCTTTTTCATAACTTTCTCCTTTTAATGTTAGAACCTCATTATATAGAGGGATATTCTAAAAGTTAATCATATTTTTGCGAAATTGAATAGTTTTGCAAAAAAAAGCAGACACCGCGGTGTCTGCCGAAAAAAATTATGGATAAAGGCTAATAAGAACGTGCGGTGGGAAGAATTCTCGCCATACCCGTACGTTTGTCCTTTTGCTGGAGTTTTCCGCTTTTGTCGGTATAAAGTCCGTGCTTTTTCATATTTTCGGGATGATTCTGCATAAAAGCCTGTTCCTGTTTTCCGAGAATTTCGCCTTCTCCGGCCCGGTGGGTTAAATCCTGATAAATTACCTCCTGAACCGCCAGGTTGCGAATGGCCTGTTCTTCCAGCATTTTAACCAGTGAAAAGTTTTTTCCCCTTTGGGTGCCGCAACGGTAGATGCCTTTGCCGTCTTCATAAATCTCCGGCAGCAGCCTCTGGGTATGCAGCGAAACGGTCGCGTCCGTAACAAGTCCCTTTTCCGTAAAAGCATAGTTGACTTTGGCATAAGAGCTTGCTGCGCGGCGCATTTCCGGCTTTGTTGCGTTTGCGTCTTTGTCTTTTTCCTTTTTGGAAAACTCCAGCAAGGCTCCCCCCGCTTTAATGACTTCTTGCTTGGTAAAACCTGCTTTTTCGAATGCTTTGATTAAACCGCGGGGCGTAATTTTCAATTCGCTGTCCACCGCTGCCATATAGTTTTCCAGAAAGGCTTGCCGCTTCTCTTTCGAAACGCCGCTTTCATGAACGGCTTTGGCCAGTTGTTCGGTGCTGAAAAACAAGCTGGGTTCCCCTTGTTCCGTCGCTTTGCTGATTATCTGAGCTTTGTCGGGGTTGAGTTTGCCGTCGGCAACGGCAATGTCCATCATCCAGTCAAAGTTTTTTTCGGTTACGCCGTTTGCAGATTGCATAAGCTGATTAAATTTTTTCAACAGGTAAACGCGTTCGGCTTTGTCAACTTCCGCCTTGTCCATTGCTTTTGAGAAATCAGCCTGAGACATCTCCAGATGCTTGTCTTGAAAAAAGACCGGAACCTCCATGCTGCGATGAGGATTTTGAGAATATTCGAGTTTGTGTTCCTGTTTTTCCTGCGTAGAGCCGGTTTGGGCTGCGGCATGTCCGCCCGCGGTGAGAAGAGTGGCTACCGTCGTTCCTTTTATCAATGCGGCGCTGAAACGTTCTTTGAGTGTTTTTCCCATAGGCTCCTCCCGATACTGAAAATTTAATATTACTATATCACACTCCTTTTCTGGACACAACAGTTTTGTCTAAAAAAGAGGCTTGCCTAATTCACCGCGGCGCATTAAGGTATCAGCTCGAAAAGGACAAATGCGGAGAACGCTGATGGAAGTCAAAACCAATGTAATGCGAATTTTGGAAAAGCAAAAGCTCGGCTATAAACATTACTGCTATGTCGAAACCGGCGCAACCAACGGCGAAGAAGTTGCTGCGTTGTTGGGGGAAGATCCTCTTCGTGTGTTCAAAACGCTGGTAACGGTAGCAAAATCCGGACGGAATTATGTGTTTATGGTGCCGGTCTGCTGTGAGCTGGATCTGAAAAAGGCTGCTGCCGCCGTCGGAGAAAAGTCGGTTGAAATGCTCAAGTCAAAAGAGCTTTTGCCGCTGACCGGTTATGTCCACGGAGGATGCTCGCCGATAGGAATGAAAAAGTTTTTTCCCACGGTTATTGATTCCAGCGCCGCCGATTATGACACTATTATTTTCAGCGCCGGCAAAATCGGCTATCAAGTAGAACTTTCTCCGGCGGACCTGGCCCAAGTTATTTGTTATGCCTTTGCCGACATTACGGTTTAATGGCCGCCGTTTTTCCGGTTAGAAATATACGATTCAATGGTTCTTTCCGCACATTCGCCTTCGCTGTCGGAATTTTCTATGATATTGCGCAGGTCTGTCTTCGGTAATTTGGTCATTTCGGCCAAAGCGTCAAGATATTCGTGCTGGTCTCCGCCGCTGAAAACGTCGGTTCTCAGGCCGCCGAAATTTTGCAGAACAAAGAAACGTATTTTGTTTTCACGGTCGCGTTGCTTTGCTTCAGCCGCGTTTTTCGGCTCTTTTTGCATCATAACATAAAAGGAGTTGGGGCTGTACTGCCAAAAAGCGCCTGAACTCATATCGGTTGAAAGGCCGAAAGTCGAAAAAATTGTACTAATTCCGTTAAACAACGATGCAACATTGGCTGAACTTGTTACAAAAATGGTTTTGTCCTCAAATCCTGTTTTTTTCGCCCGTACCAGCAGTTTGCTTCTGCTGCGGGCAACTTCGACGATACAGGGGGTGCGGCAGACTTCTTTGTCTCCGATGAAAATTTGGGTGTCTTTCTCGTTGGAATCAAACGACAGTTCCTGTTTGCGTCCGTTGATAACGGTGGCGCAGGAGCCCAGCAGCAATACGGCGGCGGTAAGAATAAGTGCTTTTTTCATTTTAGTTTCCGGATAAGGTTGTTTTTTTTATATCAATAACACAAAAGGCCCTTGTGTAAATATTTTTTTGCCGTTTTTAGAATGCTAAAGGTTGCCAACAATCATTTTTGCTCCTAAGCTGAGGCAAAGGTGTTTTTTTTCAGGAAAGGGCAAAACGATGAAAAAACTTTGCTTGTTTGCGATAATCGGAATGTTGGCGGCCTGTGATTCTCCGTACCGCTTCCCCGGGGATGTAACGGCCGATGCCGTCGGTGAAAATCATCAGGTGGTGTATTCGCCCGCCGCGGGAGTTTGGAGTAACGGCTCAATGGCAGAAGATCGCATCGTCTTCACCAAGCATATTTCGGCAGGGTCCGGCAGTTATTCCGAATACAAGTCTCCGGAGCAGGAACTGTATTTGTCTTCAACTTATGAATTTCTTTCAAACGGACGCTTAATCGGCTACAGCGGGCATGAATTGAAGTTTTACGAGCTCAAATACATAAAAGACGGCGTTTGGCAGGTGGAACTGACGCCCGAGCAGGTTGCCGAACTTTTTCCCGGGTTGGAAATTATCAGAACATCTTCCGCCAAAGACGGTATTATCGAAGTCGAACGCCGGCCTTTCGGTACCAAAACGGTTTTGTTGCTAAACGATACTCCCGCTTCGTATTACCACTATTCGTTTGAAAACTTTGAACATAGCGGGGAGCCCTTCAAATCGGTATTAAGGCTGAACGACGCGCGCGACATCGTGTTTTCCCATTTTGGAAAAGCCGACGAAGCCAATCCGATTCTGATTTTGAGAGTGAAAAATAAACTGTAAGCCTATTTTTCAATTTGCCGCCGGAGCCATTCCATTATCAGGCTGACGGCATACCGTTGTTGCTCGGCGCTCAATTCGACGCCCGGTTTTACGCCGTGCCACTTGTAAAAACACTGTCGGCAGCAGGTTGCGGTGGCATGCTGCGCGGTAAAGACCGGATGATTGCGCATCGGAGTCTGCCTGCCGTCGTTCGGAATGACAGCCGGAGCCAGCCGTTTGGCAATGAAATCCTCGGCATGCCGGCGAAGTTCTGCCGGGCCTTTTTGTTCGGCATAGGCTCGGTCTTTGGCCGAAAGTTTGAATCTGGCCCGAAAAGCTGATTTTTCCAGTCTTGTAAAAATGTCGTCTTCCATCTTTTTTCCTTTGTCTTTCCCTCATTATACCGTTTAAAACGGCCGATGGCGCAAAATTTTTTTCCGGCGCTTGTTTGGGGACAATCCTGCTTTATATATTTATAGGTTTTTACAAAGGAGAAGTAAAATGGATTATTGGCTGGTGGCCTGGCGGCTGTTGATGTCTTTTATATTGGTGTTGTTTTTCTTCCAGCTTTCCGGCTCTAAACGCCAGTTTACCCAGATGACGAGCTTCGACCTCATCAGTAATTTTTTGCTGAGTGCGGTTTTGGGCGGTTTTTTGTTTAATCCGCAAACGACGTGGTACGGTTTTATGGCGGTTTTGTCCGTATATTTTGCCTTGAACTGGCTGGTTAACTATATTGCCCAGCACACCAAATGGGGAAGGGGAGTAATTATCGGTACGCCGACGGTGATTATCTCAGACGGGCAGGTAAACATCAAAAACCTCCGCAAAATAAATATGACGATGACTGATTTTATGTCTCTGCTGCGCACTCAGGACGTCCGCTCGTTGGCCGAAATCAAAACCGCCCAAATTGAAGTCGGCGGCGACTTGAGCATTGTCCGCAAGGGTGAACGGAACTTTGCCGTCGCTTTGATAGAAGACGGCAAAATCAATGCCGATGGCCTCCGACAGGTAAAACAAACCCGCAAATGGCTGATGCAGCAATTGAAAAAACAGCATATTTCCCGAATTGAGGAGGTCTTTTACGCCCAGCTCCAAAAAAATGACTTCTATGTTGTCAAATTCAAATGATTTTTGACAATGCCAAAAGCCGCGTTTATAAGTAAAACGCGGTTTTTTGTTGCCAAATTAAGTCTCCGGCATTACACTCGCACCGTCAAAGAAAGCAAAAACTTGGTTTTATGTTTTTGTGGCGAAAGGTTATAACAACTTTTCGGCAAGAACATCTGGCCCTGTATGCCAAATCTCTGTGTCCGGTGCAATGCCGTCCTCAAACGTAAATTCAGTTCTGGGCAATGGGATAATTGAAAGTGCAAAACTATGAGCTTGAACCGAAACGAGATTATAACCCTCCTCTCAGACGAGGAAAATCAATCGCAGCTGTTTAAGCGTGCAGACGATATTCGCCGTCGCCATGTGGGCGATGACGTCCATTTGCGCGGCTTGATAGAATTTTCCAACATTTGCCGTAATGACTGTATGTACTGCGGTATCCGCCGGCATAACAAAAAAGTGTGCCGTTACCGTATGGAGCCGGAAGAACTTGTTGAAACAGCGCGCAAAGCGGCTGCCATGGGGTTTAAGACGGTGGTTATGCAGTCCGGCGAAGATATGTATTACACCGCCGAAGTAATGTGCCGCATCATTTCTAAGATTAAAAAATTTGATGTGGCGGTCACGCTCAGCATCGGCGAACGCAGCTATGACGAATACCGGGCTTTTCGCGAGGCCGGCGCCGACCGCTACCTGCTGCGTATTGAAACGACGGACAAAGACTTGTATCACCGGCTGGACCCCGGTATGAGCTGGCAGCGGCGTTATGAATGTCTGCTCGCGCTCAAACAACTTGGCTACGAGCTGGGGTCGGGAATTATGGTCGGACTTCCCGGACAGACAATTGAATCGATTGCCGATGATTTGCTTTTTTTGCAGAATTTGGAAATCGACATGGCTGGTATCGGACCTTTCATTCCCCATCCGGAAACGCCGCTTGCCGATGCCTCCGGCGGTTCGCTTGATTTGGCTTTGCGCACTATGGCGGTGATGCGTATCCTGATGCCGGACATTAACATTCCGGCCACCACGGCAATGGAAAGTTTGAACCCGCGTGGCCGGCTGATGGCTTTGCAAAGCGGTGCCAATGTGGTTATGCCCAATGTTACGGAAGGCGAATATCGCAGGTTCTATGAACTTTATCCCGGAAAAATATGCGTAAACGACACGCCGGTGCACTGCCGGAGTTGTATCGGAATGAAAATCCAAAGCATCGGCCGTACCATCGGCAGCGGTTTCGGCGGTCATAAAAAATAAAAACCCACTTGCCGTATCTCGTGATTTTTTTTGAAAAATATAAAAAATGCAATTGAAGTTTGTCATTGTTTAATAAAATTTAAAACAATCGGCCGTATAACCGTAGCATAACCAAATGACGAAAAGGACGACATATGAAAAAAATATTTATTCTCGGCGCCGCGCTGGTTCTGATGGCCGGTTGTGCCGATTTATCCAAATATACCGCAGTTGACAGCAACGCTTCCGCCAAAACCCGGATGCGGGCTTGTATGGTCAGCGAGGCCAATGCCAAGTTTCAGGCCGGAACTTTGCTGACCAAAGGCATCAGCGCTACGGCCGATGAGATTGTCAACACCTGTATAAAGAAGTTGGCCCTGCAAAGTGCAGGTATCAGTGAAGAATCTCAGTCTACGGCGGAATCTATTATTACCAATCTCAAAAATATGGGCTACGCCGATTAAGTTTTTATCTGAAACGAGCAAAACAGCGTTATCTGCGGATAACGCTGTTTTTGTGTTAAAGGGCGGCGGCAATACCATTTTTTTGTTTCCATTTAGTCACTGTCGCTCCGAACTTCCGTCCTTCATTTTTATTGACATTTATAACGAGAATACTATTTTATAACTAATATTCATATGCTTCTGTAAACAATTATCTCTATTATAATTCAATTGTCTAACCCCTAAAAATTTAAATATTATGGGAAAGAAAGATGACGACGGAGGCTACTGCTTTGATATTCTCAAAGAAGGGCTGACCGGTGATGACGTGTCCGGTTGGGGACGAGTTTGGTGTATAGGCGTTGGCTTGGTTGGAACGATTGTTGCCGATCCTGTCATCTGGGCCAGTAAGAAATTAGGAATCAAAAGTGAACCGCAGGATTACAATCCGGGCGATCCTACCCATCCGTACAACCAGAATTATTAAACCCTGTTAAAGCAAAAGCCCTGCTGCATTTTCCGCAAGCCGGGCTTTTCTTTTGTTAGTTGCTTCTGTGAAGACGGTAACCTGATTTTATCTTCCGTCGCTGTTTTCGGCAAAAGTAAAAATTTTTTACTTTTTTTGTCAATGTTTTTGGGTGGAATGGTGCTGCGTAAACAAACAACAACCAAGGGTTTCCGAAGTTGTCATCGTTAAATGGAGAATTCTGATTATAGGGATAATACAATGCCTAATTCAATTTATAAGAAAAGTTCAACATTGCCGTCTTCCAGTTGCTTTCCCGCAAAAATCAGTCTTTGCTGATCAGGCGGGATACTTTCTTTATCCTGAATTTTGGCCTTCACATCCTCAATTCTGTCCGTGGGTTCAACTTCTAAGGTAATGTGCTTTCCTGTTAATGTTTTTACAAAAATCTGCATCGCCCAAACATTGTTTGACCAAAGCAATGCAACAAATAAAAAGATACAAAACTTTTTCATGCTTTTTCCTGTTAGATGACGGCAATTGGCAGACAGCATTATAGCTTGGCAAATGTTATCATTCTTTTAAGACGGCAAAAATTTATTAAATATATGGTGTCGCCTCGACAAAAGCCCCGGAAGACCGGGGCTGCCATTGTCAGCACGCAAAATATTTTTCTGATATTTCTATCGGCATATTCTTAAAATTGCTCGGTATCATCGGCATTTTCAGCTGATACAGTTCCAGCAGGTTGGTGATTTTTGCAAAATCATAACGGCCGCCCCGCGTTTCCAACTCATCCACATCATTAACGGAAAGTCCGCTTTTTGCAGCCGCGTCAGCAATGGAGAAGCCGCGGTTCCGCCGGGCTTCAAAGAAAAATAAGGCTATTTCCAAACAGAGGTCAACTCCAAGTTCGTGAGCATAATAAATCGGCATCTTAGTCATTGTAACTCTCCACATTGATAAACAGTTTTTCCTGATATAACTCCAACAGCCGGCAGGTCAACGGCAGATTAAACTCGCCGCGTCCGGTCTCCAGGGCGTCAATATCTTCTATGCTGCATCCGGCTTTTTTTGCCGTTTCCTCAAGAGAGAGTTTCTGGTCGGTTCTGGCCCAATGCAGAGATTCTCCAAATTTTATTCTGCTCTCCGAGCTGATAAAGTCAGACAGATTTTTCACGACATTTCCTTTCAAAAAAAAAAGACCACCTAAGCACTAAGGTGGTCGGGTATGTCGCCAGAACCATTAATCCAAGAAAATGATCTTCTGACCTTTAACGTAACATCGCAAGGCAAGCCTCCGACATTACGTCTGTTGTATAGTCGGAAGCATCCCGACCTTACATCAAGTCGAGATATATGCCTTAAAAAGGCTGACGGAATATATCAATTCCGCTTGGATTTATTCTCTTGGTAATGGAGCTGGCGAACTCCGACAACCAAACACCGCCAGTCTAGCCGATGTTTTGGTAAGTTGCAAGGGCAAGTTTAACGGAGATATGATTTTTTATGGAGATAGTTAAAAAGCCGATGAAAAATAGTTCATTTGCAAGCTGCTGATGACGTAGCGCGGAAAATAAAACCACACAGTAAAGGAGACAAAAACATTAATGGAATAATTATAAATGGATATAATGATAAAACAAATAAAGAAATTCTCGAACTAGTAAGCAAATATGAAAATGTTTATGGAGCACTTGGCTTTCATCCAGATAACATCAATGAACTAACTGAAGATTCACTAGCTTTTATCGAAAAAAATCTAAATAATCCTAAAATAATTGCAATTGGTGAAATAGGACTTGACTACTATCATAATAAAGAAAATAAAGAAGACCAAATAAAACTGCTAGAAAAGTTTTTAGAATTATCAACTAAAACAAACAAACCAGTAATTATCCATAATAGAGAAGCAACAGGTGATTTAATCACAACCTTAAAAAAATATAAAACAAAAGGAATAATTCACTGCTTTAATGGAAGCAAAGAAACAGCAAACATCTTTCTAAAACTTGGATACAAGCTAGGTATAGGTG
>ENA-OPXC01001764-OPXC01001764.1-human-gut-metagenome-genome-assembly--contig:-NODE-1764-length-14214-cov-3.118229_pt1 | contig 14214 bp, 8 predicted proteins | sample MGYA00241512_ERZ502016 | MGnify/ENA primary metagenome ERZ502016 (study PRJEB25962, sample SAMEA2043043) | human gut metagenome | biome: human gut; feature: human-associated habitat; material: faeces...
TCCTTAACTGGAGTATGCCATTATAACATTCTTTATGCAATACTCTCAAAACGCGAAGCCCCGGCAGCGGGGCTCCGCATCATGCAGCAAGGAAGGGAGAGAGGTATCAGAGGTTGGCTTTGAAAAACACCTCGATCCTGTCGAAGGGGATGATGTCCACCCGGTCGTACAGGTCCGTATGCGAGGCCCGGGGCACGATCATCAGTTCCTTGTTGTTACCGCTGAGCTTCTTGAAAGCATCCTCGCTGAAGTAACGTGAATGCGCTTTCTCTCCATGAATAATCAATACGGCGCTACGAATCTCGTCACTATACGAGAGTATAGGCATATTGATGAACGATAAAGCCGAGGTCTTGTTCCATCCGCCATTCGAGTTGAGCGAACGCTTGTGGTAACCACGCTTCGTCTTGTAATAAGCGTAGTAGTCTTTCAAGAATTGGGGCGCATCGTCGGGTAACGTATCGGGCAAACCTCCCGCAAGGGCGTATGAGCCGTTCTTTGTGTCAGCGGTACGCTGTTCATTGAGTTGCTTGCGCAATTCATAACGTGCGTCGGCATCCATCGCATCGAAGTAACCATTAGCGTTCACACGGCTCATATCGTACATCGTAGAGGTTACGGTCGCTTTGATACGAGTATCGATAGCCGCCGCATTAAGAGCCATGCCTCCCCATCCGCAGATGCCCAGTATGCCGATACGGTCGGCATCTACCTGCTCACAAATAGAAAGGAAGTCCACCGCCGCACAGAAGTCCTCCGTATTGATGTCCGGAGACGCCACATAGCGGGGTTCGCCCCCACTCTCACCGGTGTACGAGGGGTCGAAGGCAATGGTCAGGAATCCGCGTTCTGCCAGTGTCATGGCATACAGGCCCGACGATTGTTCCTTCACCGCTCCGAAAGGCCCGCTCACGGCTATGGCCGGAAGTTTTCCTTCGGCCTGCTTGGGCACGTACATGTCGGCCGCCAGCGTAATGCCATAGCGGTTGGTAAAAGTCACTTTCCGGTGGTTCACCTTGTTGCTCAACGGGAACACCTTGTCCCATTCGTGTGTCAAATTCAAACTCTTTTCCATCTTCATCTCCGATTTTAAACCGTCCGTTGTGGCAAGCAGGCTGCCCGTAGTCAGAAGCCAGGCCGCCGATGCCGCGCACAACGTCTTCCACAATATATCCATATAGTTATCACTCTATTATTCTACGAAGGCAAAAATAACACAAAAGCCCCACAGAGACATTTCCGTGAGGCTCAAATATCGTTTCTGAAAAGTTCAAATGCACGAGGGAGCGGCCAGTGCCGTGGGCGGAATGCCGTAGCGTTTCTTGAAGGCCGTAGAGAAGTGCGAGGGGTTCTTGAAGCCCACCTCCGCATAGACATCGACCACCTTCCGCCGTTCTTCCTTCAGCAGGTGATAGGCCACTTCCAGGCGCTTGCGAATCAGCCATTTCTCGGGTGTCAGCTCGCTCACCTTCTTGAAGTCGCGCTTGAAGGTGGCCAGGCTACGGCCCGTGTAATGCGCCAGCTCCTCCAGAGTGAACTCGTACATATAGTTCTCGTTCATGAAGTCAAGAATGTCCATCTTCCACGGTGTGCTGAAGTCGAACAACGCGGTCATGAAACGCTTGTCGGTATGAAGCAGGGCCAGCAATCCTTCCTGCAACTTCAGTTGCATCACGTCGTCCTGCGGTTTCACTTCCGGATTGAAGTAAGGTGTCATCGAAGCAAACAGGCTCTCAATCTCGGCCGAAGGTGGGAGCTTCATCACGCTGGGTACGAACTTCTCTACGGGCTCTACCGCGTCCGTGTGGCGGGCATACTTTCCGTACATCTCCCGAAGGAAGGAGCGGGTGAAACACATGTAAATTCCGCAATACTGCTCTCCGCCCGAGGCTTTCTTGTACATGGTCACACGATGGTCACGCGGAATGAACACGCACTCTCCTTTTCCCACGTGTATCTGCCGGTACCCGTCGTCGAGCACCATCTCGCCTGACAAGACATAGTTCATGGCGTATTCCCTGGAACGGTGCACGCACGCATCGGCATCGTCATAGAAAAAGCTGAAGAACACATTCTGGTAATTGAATATGACTTTCATGGGGTTATGCCGTGAGGTTGTAGGTTCTGTTATCATCTCTCTTCTCGTTTTTCGTGAATGGGGTCTGCACAAAGATACAAATAAAAACGTCGCGGTTATCATCACGGCGGGGCAAAACAAAAACTCCTTTGCGGGCATCGTTCCGGCCACACAAAGGAGTTTCTTTGTTCAGGGTTTTCTAAAGTCTACCAACCACTCGCCTCAGACGGGCAGTCCGTACACCTTATTATATATTAGTAACCCAGTTCTTTTTCAAGAGCGTTGTATTTTTCCTTATCAAGCTTCCAGTAGATGTTCAACAGGTACTGACCCCACAACTGACGGTTGTCTGGTTTAGCTTCTTTTGCTTTTTCGTAGAAAGGAAGTGCTTTTTCGTACAGTTCCTTAATCTTAGCTTCGTTGGTAGCATACTTCGGATCGTCCATAGAAAGCTTAGAGTTTTCTTCTACGATTTCCTGAGCCGGGAAGAATGAGCAATCACCAATCTTAGAATAAGCTTCAGCTACGAAATCCTTACCTTCGGCAATAATCTGGTTGAATGTAGCGATGGCACCATCGTAGTCTTTCTTTTCATACTGAAGCACACCCTTCACGTACATGAAGTACGGAGTAGAGTTCTTAGCCAGTACGGCATCCATCTGAGCCAGACCTTCGTCAATCTTACCTTTCTGGATGTAGTAGTCCATCAGGTTACCGATGAAGTATTCCTGTGACGGGAATTTTTCTACACCTTCCTGGATAGTAGTCAACCATTTTGCTGAGTCAGGAGTTTCACCTTTTCCGTAAGCTTCTGCCAGACACATCAGTGAACGGTAACCTTCTTCTTTGTGTTCCTTACCGATAGTAGCGTATTTGATTACGGCTGCATTGTCTTTCAATGAGTTAGCGGCAAGAGCAGCATAGTTGGCAATCAACGGAGTCAATGTGTCGTTCTTTACGGCATCTTCATCGGCGAACAACGGGTTCTGCGGAGCGTCTACATACAAACCGAAGAACTTCAAAGCGTTGGCATAGTTACCTGCATTGTAAGCGTCAGAACCGGCGTTAGTCAACTGAGGACGTACGGTAGCCAATGTCTTAGCCAGTTTCTTTCTCAATTTCGGTTTCTTCAATTCGCCGCTCTGTACCTTAGCCTGTTCTACTTCGTCACATTTTGTGTAGTATTCGAACATTTTAGCCAAGCTGTTATACAATTTAGCGGTATCAGCCTGACCACCCGGCAAATACAATTTCATGTTTTCGTCGTCATAGATAGACTTCTGGAAATCACCAGCCAGTTTCCATGTTTCAGGATCATTGGCGGTAGAAGGATCTGTCAAAGCAGGTTCGATGATTTGTGCTGCCTTCACGGGATCGCTCTTGGCAGATTTAGCTTCCTTTACCACGCTTTCCTGAGCAGAAACAGCGCATGCGGTAAAGAACAAAGCGGCTGAGAATAATACTTTTTTCATAAGGTTTAAATTTAGTAATACAAATATTCAAGTTAGTTTTTGTCCGGATTATTCATTCGGTTCGTCCGTAACAGGCTGAATGGTTTCTCCGTCGGCGGGCTGGATGTCCGTTGCCGGAGTTGCTTCGTCCTGCACTTCCTCTTCTTCGTTTTCAGAAGCTACCTTACATACGGAACCAATCTGGTCGTTGCGCTTTTCAAGGTCAATCAGGCGCACACCCTGTGTGGCACGTCCCATGATGCGCACATCGGCCACCTTCAGACGGATGGTGATGCCCGACTTGTTGATAATCATCAGGTCGTTTTCATCGGTTACCGACTTGATAGCTACCAGGCTTCCGGTCTTATCCGTAATGTTCAGTGTCTTCACACCCTTTCCGCCACGGTTGGTCTTGCGGTAGTCTTCAATGTCCGAACGCTTACCGTAACCGTTTTCAGATACCACCATGATGGTTTCCGTTTCAGGGTCTTTGATACAGATCATTCCGATTACTTCATCCTGACCGTCTTCATCGAGTGTGATACCGCGTACACCGGTAGCCGTACGTCCCATTTCGCGTACCGCGCTTTCATGGAAACGGATGGCACGACCGTTACGGTTGGCAATCACGATTTCATTGTTTCCGTTAGTCATACGTACTTCAATCACACGGTCGTCTTCGCGGATGGTGATGGCGTTCACACCATTCTGACGCGGGCGGGAATATTGTTCGAGCAACGTCTTCTTGATGACACCGTTCTTCGTACAGAAGAGCACATAGTGACTATTGATAAATTCCGTATCGTTCAGGTTCTTCACACGCAGGTAAGCCGTTACCACATCGTCTGCATCAATGTTCAGCAGGTTCTGGATGGCACGTCCCTTCGAAGTCTTGTTGCCTTCCGGAATTTCATATACCTTGAGCCAGTAGCACTTACCCTTCTGCGTAAAGAACAGAAGCGTGTTGTGCATAGTAGCCGGATAGATATGTTCAATGAAGTCTTCGTTACGGGTTTCACTTCCCTTCGAGCCTACGCCGCCACGGTTCTGCGCACGGAACTCAGAAAGCGGTGTACGCTTGATGTATCCCATGTGCGAGATGGTGATGACCATTTCGTCATCGGCATAGAAATCTTCCGGATTGAACTCTTCCGAAGCATATACGATTTCCGAACGACGGTTGTCGCCGTATTTTTCTTTCACTTCAAGCAGCTCGTCCTTGATAACCTTCTTGCAAAGTTCCTCGTTGCTCAGAATTTCTTCGAAGTAAGCGATTTGCTTCATCAGGTCTTCGTATTCGGCATGGAGCTGGTCCTGCATCAGTCCGGTGAGCTGGCGCAAGCGCATTTCTACGATAGCACGAGCCTGGATTTCGCTCAGGTTGAAGCGGGCCATCAGGTTCGTGATAGCTTCGTTCGGAGTCTTGGCGGCACGGATAATACGGATTACCTCGTCAATGTTGTCCGAAGCGATAATCAATCCTTCCAGGATGTGCGCACGTTCTTTGGCCTTGCGCAAGTCGTAACGTGTACGGCGGATTACCACTTCGTGACGGTGTTCCACGAAATATTTGATCAGTTCCTTCAGGTTGAGCAGACGCGGACGGCCATGAACCAGGGCCACGTTGTTCACACCGAAAGAAGTCTGAAGCATGGTCATCTTGTAAAGCTTGTTGAGCACCACGCTGGCGTTGGCATCACGCTTGATGTCGATGACGATACGCATACCTTCGCGGTCGGTTTCGTCGTTCACATTCGAAATGCCTTCGATTTTCTTGTCGTTCGACAAATCAGCGATGCTCTTGATCAGCTCAGCCTTGTTCACACCATACGGAATCTCGGTCACTACAATCTTATCGTGTGTAGGATGCGATTCGATTTCGGCCTTGGCACGCATTACCACACGCCCGCGTCCGGTTTCGTAGGCATCGCGCACACCGCTGATACCATAAATATATCCTCCGGTCGGGAAATCAGGTGCCTTAATGTACTGCATCAGGCAGTCTACGTCGATTTCATTGTTATCGATGTATGCCACGCAAGCGTCAATGACTTCACGCAGGTTGTGTGTCGGCATATTGGTAGCCATACCTACGGCGATACCCGAAGCACCGTTCACCAGCAGGTTCGGGATGCGGGTCGGCATGACGGTAGGTTCCTGCAACGTATCGTCAAAGTTGTTGGTAAAGTCTACAGTCTCCTTATAAAGATCCTGCATCATTTCCTCACCAATCTTTTTCAGACGAGCCTCCGTATATCGCATAGCGGCGGCACTATCTCCGTCGATAGAGCCGAAGTTACCCTGACCGTCAACCAGCGGATAACGCATCGCCCAGTCCTGTGCCATACGCACCAGAGCACCATACACAGACCCGTCGCCGTGAGGGTGATACTTACCCAATACTTCACCTACGATTCTGGCTGCTTTTTTATACGGTTTGTCGGATGTATTTCCCAGTTCCATCATTCCGTAAAGAATACGGCGGTGAACCGGCTTGAATCCGTCTCTTACATCAGGGAGGGCGCGTGCCACGATTACTGACATGGAGTAATCAATGTACGACGACTTCATTTCCTCTTCGATGTTGATTTTTATAATTCTGTCTTGTTCTTGCATTTAATACATTATTAATTATACTTCCTTTCAAGGCTTGTAAAAAACCATGCTAAAGTACGACTTTTAGCGGATATACAAAAACTTTTCCACCAAAAAATACGTATAAGCCTGCATTTGGAGACACTCATAGGAAATGTGGCACGCATTTTGTTAAATAGAAAGAAAGACTTGATGAAGAGTCTCTATAATAATGTATATTTGCAAGTCTATTTTGAATATAAACGATTGGAGAAGATATGAATTTGATGAGCAACGAATTTACACAACAAGTGTCCGACATCGTCGTTTACGGGAAAGAGGAGGCCAACCGCCTTCAGAACGACCATATCGAACCGGAACATCTGCTATTGGGCATCTTGCGCGATGGAGAGTGTAAAGCCGCCGAAATATTGAAATCGTTCTACCTCGACCTGAAAGGTATCAAGAACGAACTGGAAACACAATTACGGGAGAAGTCCATTCTGGAGAACTACTCACAGGACATCTCATTCAGCGAGGAAGCATCAAAAATTTTGACATTAAGCAAATTAGAGGCACGATTGATGAATGACGAGAAAGTGGATACCCCGCATATTTTATTGGCCATTATGAGAGACAACCAGAATAACGCATATAAGATATTGGAAAAGAACGACGTAACTTACGAAAAAGTAATAGACCGCATAAAGCAGGAGGAAGCTCCTTTTGACGGACTGGATTTCAATGACGACGAAGAAGAGGAAGGCATCGGACGTCGCGGAAACGCGGACAAGAACAACGATGACTTCGGTTCTTCCGCCAACCGCCAGACCACGCAGACCGAACAGAAACAAGCGGACGGCGGCACACCCTACCTCGACAATTATGGTATTGACCTGACCCAGGCCGCCGAAGGTGGGAAACTTGACCCCGTGGTAGGCCGTGAGAAAGAAATTGAACGTATCGCACAGATTCTGAGCCGGCGCAAAAAGAACAACCCGATTCTGATTGGTGAGCCGGGTGTGGGAAAATCGGCCATCGCCGAAGGACTGGCACTCCGCATCGTGGAGAAACGGGTTTCGCGTGCCTTGTTCGGCAAGCGCATCATTTCGCTCGACATGACGGCGGTAGTGGCCGGAACCAAGTATCGCGGACAATTTGAAGAGCGTATTCGTGCCATTCTGACAGAGGTGAAGAAACACCCTGACGTCATTCTGTTCATCGACGAGATACATACCATCGTGGGAGCCGGCTCGGCGGCTGGTTCCATGGATGCGGCCAACATGTTGAAACCGGCGCTGGCGCGTGGAGAAATCCAATGCATCGGAGCCACCACCCTCGATGAGTACCGCAAGAACATCGAAAAAGACGGGGCATTGGAACGCCGCTTCCAGAAAGTGCTGGTAGAACCGACCTCACCGGAAGAGACCTTGCAGATTCTCCGGAACATCAAGGATAAATACGAGGAGCACCATAACGTGACATATACGGACGAGGCACTGGAGGCTTGCGTACGCCTGACCGACCGCTATGTGACCGACCGCTATTTCCCCGACAAGGCCATCGACGCCATGGACGAAGCGGGTTCTCGCATCCACCTCACTCACATCTCCGTACCTCAGGAAATTGAGGAGCAGGAACGATTGATTGAGGAAGCGCAACAACATAAGAATGAGGCCATTCGCTTGCAGAACTTCGAGCTGGCCGCCAGCTTCCGTGACCGTGAGAACCAGTACACGGAGCAATTGGAGCGCCTGAAGAATGAATGGAAAGAAAAGTTGAAAGACAACCGCGAAACGGTGGACGCGCCACAGATAGAGGAAGTGGTGTCCATGATTTCGGGCGTGCCCGTGCAACGTATGGCGCAAGCGGAAGGTGTACGATTGAAGGGGATGAAGCAGGCATTGCTTTCGAAGGTTATCGGACAGGACAAAGCGGTAGAGACACTGGTAAGAAGTATTCAGCGGAGCCGTGTGGGACTGAAGGACCCGAACAAGCCTATCGGTACGTTCCTTTTCTTAGGACCGACGGGTGTAGGAAAGACGCACCTGGCGAAAGAGCTGGCCAAGAACATGTTCGGCACTACCGACGCCATTATCCGTATCGACATGAGCGAATACATGGAGAAATTCACCGTGTCACGTCTGGTCGGAGCTCCTCCGGGATACGTGGGCTACGAAGAAGGCGGACAACTGACAGAAAAGGTACGCCGTCATCCCTATTCCATCGTATTGCTGGATGAAATCGAGAAGGCTCACTCCGACGTGTTCAACATGTTGTTGCAAGTGATGGACGAAGGCCGGTTGACGGATAGTCTGGGACGGACCGTAGATTTCAAGAATACTATTATCATCATGACGTCCAACATCGGTACGCGCCAGCTGAAGGAATTCGGCAAGGGCATCGGCTTCACGGCACAGACCGGCGAGAACGAGAAGGAGCATGCCAACAGCTTGATTCGCAAGGCCTTGAACAAATCGTTCGCTCCGGAGTTCATCAACCGTCTGGATGAAATCGTGACCTTCGACCAGCTGGACATTGCTTCACTGGAGAAAATCATCGACATCGAGCTGGCAGGACTCTACAAGCGTATCGAAGGTTGTGGCTACCATCTCCTGCTCGACCAGGAGGCCAAACGTTTCGTGGCAGAAAAAGGCTACGACGTACAGTTCGGTGCCCGCCCGTTGAAACGCTCCATCCAGAATCACCTGGAAGACGGACTGGCAGAGCTGATTATCAACGAAGAACCGCAGACGGGCGATACCTTGCATGTGTGCATGAACGCCCAAGGTGACGGAATAGAAATGAAAGTAGAAAAAGCATAACGGAATTCTGACAGAATTTCGGCATACAGACAAAATGTCAGGTACAAACGTATCTGGCATTTTTTTTGTGTAGGGACTGGAAAAAAATTTATTCGAACAATCATAAAAAACAAAGAGATATGCAAAAAGGTAATATCGGGGTTACAACAGAAAACATATTCCCCATCATAAAGAAATTCTTGTATAGCGACCATGAAATTTTCCTCCGTGAACTGGTTTCCAATGCGGTGGATGCAACTCAGAAATTGAAGACACTGGCCGCTACGGGCGATTTTAAAGGTGAACTGGGCGATTTGACGGTACGTGTAAAAGTGGACAAGGAAAACGGTACCATCACCATCAGCGACCGTGGTCTGGGTATGACAGCCGAAGAAATCGACAAGTACATCAACCAGATTGCCTTCTCAGGAGCAAATGACTTCCTGGAAAAATACAAGGACGATGCCAATGCCATCATCGGTCACTTCGGTCTGGGATTCTACTCAGCCTTCATGGTAGCCAAGACGGTAGACATCGTAACTCTTTCTTATAAGGAAGGTGCCAAGGCCGTGAAATGGAGTTGCGACGGAAGTCCTGAGTTCACCCTCGAAGAAACAGAACGTAGCGACCGTGGAACCGACATCATCCTGCACGTGGATGAAGATTGTAAGGAATTCCTGGAAGAATCTCGCTTGCAGGGCTTGCTCACCAAGTATTGTCACTTCCTGGCCGTACCAGTAGCCTTTGGCAAAAAGAAGGAATGGAAAGACGGCAAGCAGGTAGAAACGGATGAAGACAACCTGATTAACGACACTTGTCCTATCTGGACCAAGAAACCGTCGGATTTGAAGGAAGAGGATTACAAGAAATTCTACCGCGACCTGTATCCGATGGCCGACGAACCGTTGTTCTGGATTCACCTGAACGTGGACTATCCGTTCAACCTGACCGGTGTGCTCTACTTCCCGAAAATCAAGAGCAACATCGATTTGCAGCGTAACAAGATTCAGTTGTATTGCAACCAGGTATACGTGACCGACTCAGTAGAAGGTATCGTGCCCGACTTCCTGACCTTGCTTCACGGTGTCATCGATTCTCCGGACATTCCGTTGAACGTATCTCGTTCTTACTTGCAGAGCGATTCGAACGTGAAGAAGATTTCTACTTACATCACGAAGAAAGTATCCGACCGCTTGCAATCTATTTTCAAGAACGACCGTAAGGAATTTGAAGAGAAATGGGACGACCTGAAGATTTTCATCAACTACGGTATGCTGACTCAGGAAGATTTCTATGAAAAGGCTTCCAAGTTTGCTTTGTTCAAGGATACAGACAACAAGTATTACACTTTCGAAGAATACCAGACACTGATCAAGGATAATCAGACCGACAAGAACGGCAGCCTGATTTACCTCTATGCCAACAACCTGGACGAACAGTACACTTACATCGATGCGGCCAAGAACAAAGGCTACAACGTATTGCTCATGGACGGCCAGCTGGACGTACCGATGATCAACATGCTGGAACAGAAGTTCGAAAAGAGTCACTTCACCCGTGTGGATAGCGACATCGTAGACCGTCTGATTGTGAAGGAAGACCAGAAGGGTGAAGAACTTCCGCACGACAAACAGGAAGTGCTCAGCTCTTTGTTCAAAGGACAGATGCCGAAGGTAAAGAAAACAGAATTCCACGTAGAAGCACACGCACTGGGCGAAAACAATGCGCCGATTGTCATCACACAGGCCGAATACATGCGCCGTATGAAAGACATGGCCAGCATCCAGCCGGGCATGAGTTTCTATGGTGAAATGCCCGACATGTTCAACCTGGTATTGAATAGCGACCACCGCCTGATCAAGCAGGTATTGAGCGATGCCGAAACGGCTTGTGCGGAAAAACTCGTACCGGTAGAATCTGAAATCGCCATGCTGACTCTCCGTCGTAACGAACTCCAGAAAGCACAGGAAAGAAAGAAGGATGAAGAAATCCCGACTGCCGAAAAAGACGAACTGAGTGATGTAGAAAAGAAGATTGAAGCGCAAAAGACCGAAAAGGAAAACATCCTGAACGGTTATGCTGCCGGCAACAAAGTGGTTCACCAGCTTATCGACCTGGCCTTGTTGCAAAACAACATGCTGAAGGGTGAAGCCCTGACCAACTTTGTAAAACGAAGTGTAGAAATGATCTGATTTCCCCCATAAAATAAGGAAAGCCATTCTTGCAGGTATGCAGGAATGGCTTTTTTTGTGCTTTTTATGCCCGTGGATAGAAGATAATTTGTACATTTGCCCAGAAACACGCAAGCAAACAACCATGGAAAACAAAACCGAATTGATATTAATCCGCATCAGCGGAGTGGACCGACCGGGACTGACCGCATCGGTGACTGCCATCTTGTCTAAATATCAGGTAGACATTATGGACATCGGACAAGCTGACATTCACAGTACCTTGTCACTGGGTATTCTTTTCAAATGTTCCGATCAGGATTCCGGAAATATCATGAAGGAATTGCTTTTCAAGGCTTCTGACTTGGGTATCAATATCCGCTTCTATCCTATCAGCGACGAAGAGTATGAAACGTGGGTCAACCTGCAAGGAAAGAACCGCTACATTCTGACGCTATTGGGCAGAAAACTTACGGCACAACAGATTGCCGGTGCTACCAAGCTTTTAGCAGAACAACAACTGAACATCGACGGTATCCGGCGTCTGACCGGACGTATTCCCCTGGATGAGAAAAAGGCAAACGTGAGAGCCTGCATCGAATTTTCGGTGAGAGGTACTCCCAAAGACCGTGAAGAGCTACAAAGCCAGCTCATGCAGCTCAGTGCTTCACTGGGCATGGACTTCTCGTTCCAGCAAGACAATATGTACCGCCGTATGCGCCGACTCATCTGCTTTGATATGGATTCCACCCTCATTGAAACGGAGGTCATCGACGAACTGGCCATACGGGCCGGTGTGGGCGACCAGGTGAAAGCCATCACGGAAAGAGCCATGCGTGGCGAGATTGACTTCTGCGAAAGTTTCAAGGAACGGGTGGCCCTGCTCAAGGGACTGGATGAGAGCGTGATGCGCGACATTGCCGAACACCTCCCAATTACCGAAGGAGTGGAACGCCTGATGTTCGTCCTCAAGCGCTACGGATACAAGATTGCCATTCTGTCGGGAGGTTTCACGTATTTCGGCAACTACCTGAAAGAGAAATTCGGCATTGACTATGTCTATGCCAACCAGCTGGAAATCGTGGATGGCAAGCTGACCGGCCGCTATTTAGGTGACATCGTAGACGGAAAACGAAAGGCGGAATTGCTCCGCCTGCTGGCACAGGTAGAAAATGTGGACATCGCACAGACGATTGCCGTGGGCGATGGAGCCAACGACCTGCCCATGCTTTCTACGGCAGGGCTGGGAATCGCCTTCCATGCCAAGCCGAAGGTGGTGGCTAATGCACAACAGGCCATCAATACCATCGGACTGGATGGCGTGTTGTATTTCTTAGGATTCAAGGATTCCTATCTGGACGAGCGCGGCAAATTATAATGACAAGATAACATTACTATATGAAGTTTTCGGAACTGAACTTAGAAGATAGCGTCCTCGATGCCTTGGACGCAATGAATTTCCAGGAATGTACGCCCGTGCAGGAACACACCATCCCTGTCATCCTGGAAGGAAAAGACCTGATTGGCGTGGCCCAGACAGGTACGGGAAAAACGGCGGCCTACCTGCTTCCGGTGTTGAACCAGTTGAGCAAGGGAGGTTATCCGGAGGATGCCATCAATTGTATCATCATGTCGCCCACCCGCGAACTGGCCATGCAGATTGACCAGCAGATGGAGGGTTTCTCCTATTTCATGCCGGTGTCAAGCGTGGCGGTGTACGGAGGAAATGACGGCATCCGTTTTGAGCAGGAAAAGAAAGGGCTGACTTTGGGAGCGGATGTGGTAATCGCTACTCCCGGACGTCTGATCAGCCACTTAAGCTTAGGTTATGTGGACTTGTCGAAAGTATCTTTCTTCATCCTCGACGAAGCGGACCGCATGCTCGATATGGGATTCTCGGACGACATCATGCAGATTGTCAAGTATCTTCCCAAGGAACGGCAGACCATCATGTTCTCTGCCACCATGCCAACCAAAATCCAGCAACTGGCCAAGACCATTCTTCACGACCCGGTGGAAGTAAAACTGGCCGTATCCAAGCCGGCGGAAAAAATCATTCAGGCCGCTTACATCTGCTATGAGGCACAGAAACTGGGTATCATCCAGTCGCTATTTCAGTCCCAGCAACCGGAGCGTGTCATCATCTTTGCCTCTTCCAAGCTGAAGGTAAAAGAAGTGACCAAGGCCCTGAAACGCATGAAGCTGAACGTGGGCGAAATGCACTCCGACCTGGAGCAGAGCCAGCGTGAGGAAATCATGCACGAGTTCCGCAACCGCCGCATCGACATCCTGGTGGCTACCGACATCGTGGCCCGTGGTATCGACATCGACGACATCCGCCTGGTCATCAACTACGACGTGCCGCATGATAGCGAGGACTACGTACACCGCATCGGACGTACGGCCCGCGCCAACAACGACGGATGCGCCATCACTTTTGTAAGTGAAACCGAACAGACCCGTTTCAAGCAAATCGAAACATTCTTAGGAAAAGACATTTACAAGCTCCCCGTACCTGAAGAACTGGGCGAAGGTCCGGTATATGCTCCCCGCACTTCCAAAAAAGAAGGAGGCAAACAGGTGAAGAATTTCTCCCGCAACAAAAAGGGCGGATGGAAAAAGAAAGGGGGAAACAACGCAAAAAAACAGGGAGAAAGAACGGTTAAGAACTGATTGCCACATCTCCTGACAGCATAGAAAAAGCCCGTACAAGTTCTTGTATTTTCATCGAACTTGTACGGGCTTTTCTTGTCAGAAATTCATGGAATACGCAGGGAGTATAGTCACCTCCCCTGCGTCATGCGCCAGCTTACGAATCCGAGAAATGAGGTTTACTCCCTCTTGGTAGTAATAAGAATCACGCCAAATTTTCCTTTCTTACCATACTTTGCGGTAGCGGCTTCATTCTTCAGCACACTGACGGATTGTATCTTTTTCCCAGTTTGTGTATACGGAAATATCATGCACTGTCTGGACACCGGTCGGATCATCGTCTAAAACAACAATCTTTTTATTATTTTTTTCAATTTCTTTCTTTAACAGTTCATCGATATAAGCTTCGTCAATCTTCTTATATGAAGTTAATACTTCTGCATTCAATGCCATGTCCATTCTCCTGTACTCTTCCGTCTTTTTTA
>ENA-OPXC01001781-OPXC01001781.1-human-gut-metagenome-genome-assembly--contig:-NODE-1781-length-14099-cov-1.796639_pt1 | contig 14099 bp, 8 predicted proteins | sample MGYA00241512_ERZ502016 | MGnify/ENA primary metagenome ERZ502016 (study PRJEB25962, sample SAMEA2043043) | human gut metagenome | biome: human gut; feature: human-associated habitat; material: faeces...
GCAAACCTTTTTGCAAGCCTTTCTGTTCAGCAAAGTCCAACGTATTAAAATAATCGTTATAAACTTTCCATTCTTCTTCATACTGGGCTCTTTCCTCCTGGGTCATATTTGCTTTGGAGGCCAGCTTTTCCAGTCGTTCGAAGACGGCTTTTCGTGCCTTAAAAGGCATTCTGTCAAGTGTATCCATATGCTTTAATATATAAATCCAGCGTTCAAAATCATTTTCACATTCATCCTCAGGTGGGACCACCATGCCATATTGTCTCCCTGCCAGATACCACCATACCGATGCATTCCGATATAAGACGCTCTGGAGAACAGCAAAATACGTTTTTTCGGCAGATAGCGTTCAAATGCCTCCGCTGCAGACCTTGTCATATAATATCCGAATAAGTTATGTACCTGATCATGACGATAGCGTTTTCCTTTATAATTGTGATAAAAAGAAGCGTAATCCTCCGGATTATTGGATATTGTACCGATAAGATCTGTCATCTCAAAAAAAGTATTCACATCCAGATTTTTAGTTTTGTACTCTTCCATCTTATCAAATACTTTTTTCAATCGCTTCTCCGAATAGAAAATAGCCGGTTCATTCATGTCATTCCAAAATCCATCAATTCCCTTATCTATCAGAATTCGATATTTATCTCCAAACCATCTTCTTGCTTCATCATTTAACATATCCGGGAAGCAACATTTTCCGGGCCATACACCTATAACAAAATCCTCTCCGTTTTCATCCCTACAAAAATAGCCGTTTTCTTTTCCTTCCTCGTAAACATCATAGCCATCTTCTTTCTTTACACCACCATCGATTATTGGCACAAGATGGATATTTTCCTTCTTCATCTCCTCTACAAGATTTTCAAAATCCGCAAAGCTGTCTCTGTTGATTGTAAAATCCTTGTAGCGTTCCATATAATCGATATCCAGATAAATACTATCTATGGGAATATCGCGTTTTCTGTATTCTCTTACGACCTCACGCACTTCATCCGCTGTCTCATAACTCCAACGGCTCTGTCCATAACCGAATGCCCATCTGGGGGCAATATAACTTCTTCCTATCATCTCACGGAATTCTCGAACTACATCCTGATAAGTTTGTCCCTCTATCAAATATATTTTATAGTTCTCATTTTCCATTGCGATGATTAACCGGTCTATATCTGTATAACCCACATCAAAAGTCACAGTCCCCGGTGTATCTACAAATAACCCGTAAGTTTCATTTACACCGTCTCCCATCATGATAAAATTATGCGCCCCATACAGAGAATTTGTATGCTCACAATGATTAGGATTATCTGAGCAATTACTTACATATCGCCATCCTCTCTTGTTCATGCCTCGCACATTTTCTCCCAGACCATACACAATTTCATCCGGTTTTAATGAATACTGAAACACATTTCCTTCTTTTTTGAAAAGTTCATCCTTCCAGCTGGTTTCTTTTATTTCTTTGACAACGGCATCCGTTTCTATGGGAGTTCCGAATACATATTTTTTAACCATATTTTCTATTTCCGGCTAGCCCTTCACTCCGCCAGCCATTAATCCTTCCTTAAAGTATTTTTGCGCAAGAGCATATATAACAACGATAGGAATCATAGATAATAAACTACCTGCCATCAGTATATTATATTCCGTTCCATATTGTCCATTTAAACTGTTTAAAGCCAATGTCAAAGTCATTTTATTCTTATCATTCAGCATAAGCAACGGCCATAAATAATCATTCCAGCTCTCCATAAACGTGGTGATCGTCAACGTTGCTATTGCCGAACCTGATAACGGTAATACCACTGTCCGATAAATTCTGAATAACCCTGCACCATCAAGTTCTGCTGCTTCTATATAGTCGTTGGGGATTCCTCTCATCTGCTGCACCAGCATAAATACAGCAAAAGCTCTGAATAAGGATGGTAAAATCACGCTTGGATATGTATTGATCAACCCGAGATTATTCATGATAACAAACAACGGTATCATCGTTACCTGTGTAGGAATCATCATGGATGCCAGATATAATTTAAATACTGTTTTCCATACGGAAATTGTATCTTCGTAAATGCAAATGCTGCCATAGATGCTGACAAAATGGTAACTACCGTATAACTACAGGTAATAAAAAAGCTATTTAAAATTGCCCTCAAAAAGGGAAATCGGGAGAAGACCATCCGATAGCTGTCCAACGTTGGATTTTGGGGAATCCATTCTATGGGAATCTGCATCAATGCACCTTTGCTTTTCAAAGAGGTTGAAAGCATCCATAAAAACGGGATCATCACAATAACCGCAATCAGGCAGGCTAAAAAGTAATTCCATATTATTTTTAATTTTACATTCCATTTACTATGATTCATAATGCACCCACTTATTTTGTAATTTCATCTGAATTAAAGTTAGTATGAATATAATTGCGAACAGCAGCCAGGAATACGCAGATGCATACCCCATTTTGAAATACTTAAATCCGTATGTGTAAATTCTCTCTACCATGACCTGTGTAGCCCCATTAGGCCCACCTTCTGTCATAATCTGCACCTGTGGGAATAACTGAAACGCATTAATTAAAGCCATAATAATGCAGAAAAACATCGATGGGCTAAGCAGCGGCAAAGTAATTGAGAAAAACTGTTTCATTTTTCCTGCGCCGTCAACAGTTGCCGCCTCATAGTACCCGGTATCAATTGCTTTCAGGCCTGACAGAAGAAATAATCCGTAAAATCCCATATCTTTCCATACAGATGCAAGAACAATTGCCGGCATTGCCCAAACTTTATCTGTAAGCCATCCGGGACCGGATATCCCAATATATCCCAGTAGTTGGTTCAATATACCATACTGGGGACTTAACACCCATTTCCAGATCAGACTGGCTGCTACCCACGATGTCAATACCGGAATATAGTACATAATCCGGAATGCGGTGATTCCTTTCATGTTTTTATTCAATATAGAGGCAATCAGAAGGGACATTATCAAAACCATCGGAATATACAGTACAATATAATAACAGGTATGTCCCAAAACCTTCCAAAATTCTGATGTTCCGAGTATCTGCTTATAGTTATCCAAAAATACAAAATTACTTGCCAGTGTCTTGTAAGATAATTTATCCAGTCCATTCCAGTTTGTAAAACTGATGGCTATAGAAATTATAATTGGCAAAAAGCTAAAAACAATCATCCCAAGAAAGCTGGGAAGCATAAATGGTATGGCGTTTTTCAAAGCTCTTTTCTGTCTTTTTTTGCTCATATTTTTTCCTGTCATTTTCAGGATCACTGTCGCATGGCTTGCGCCATACGACAGTTTCCTAATTTAAAATTTCATTTCTACTGTAACTTAATCTGTGCAGTACACTCTTCCTGGGCCTGATCCAGTGCTTCCTTTACCGTGATTTCACCACTTGCTGCAAGGCTTAATTTATTTGTAATGATATCGGACATTAATGAATAATCTTCAATAATCGGAGCTACTGTCAGGTAATTCAGGGAATCAAATACTGCCTGACGATTCTCGGGAGGGGTCAGCTTCAAATATCCGGAAAGAACATCCTCATTATTGATTGCAGGAAGATCCCAACCAGCATCAATTCTCATCTGTGCTGCAGTATCACTGGATGCAAGCCAGTTGATCCAGGTTGCAGCAGCTTCCTTTTTATCGCTATCCGCATTCACTACAAGTGCATTACTAAAGAAATGTGTTGCTTTCTGTGTTCCACCCGGCTCTACACAAATATCCCAGTTAAAGTCACACGCATCTGCAAATGTATTAAATGCCCAGATACCGGTAGGAATCATTCCAAGTCTTCCACTTTCAAACAGGTCCCAGTCACCCATTCCTCCCATCTGTGCTTCCGTGGGCTGCACATTCGTCTCAGTCACTTTACTGATCATCATTGTAGCGGCTTTCAGATTTTCCTCAGAATTAATTGTGAACTCTGTTTTGTCCTCATTCAAGACTCCACCGCCATACTGCGCAGCTACTTTGAAGAATTCATTAAAAGTGATCGGCTGATAAATGCCATAGATATCGTCACCTAATGCACTGATCTTCTCACATGCTTCCATCGCATCATCCCAGGTCCAATCATCTGTAGGATAAGCAATTCCAGCCTTATCAAATAAATCTTTATTATAAATAAGTACTACATTAGAGAAATTTCCGGGTACACCATACTGCTTACCATCTACGGAAAATGCGTTTAATGCGGTCGTATTATAGCCGCTGGTATCAATTCCTGTAAGCTCAGCCAGAACTCCTTTATTCGCATATGCCGCAAAATTCTCAATGTTCAGTTCATAGCAATCAGGGGCTGTTCCACCGGCTACTCTTGTCTGCATCTGTGTAAAATAGTCGTCATATCCAATCGTTTCAATGTTAACTGTTATATTGGGATATTCTTCGTGGAATGCATCATACATTTTCTGAAGTGTTTCTTCATTACCACCAGAGGCATTAAAATTAGCATAAGTAATTTCTGCCGTTTCTTCCGCTACTTCGGTGTTGGCAAGATCAACAGTCTCCTGCTTACTTTCTGTTGCAGCTGCAGTTCCTTCCGCAGTATTATCATCTGTGCTTCCGCAGCCTGTAAGTAAAGAGGTTGCCAATACTCCGGTTAATAAAAGTGACATTAATTTTTTTCTCATAAATGTATCCTCTCCTTTTCATAATTTAAACGGTTAACCTCGCATATTTTTACTGTATGAACTCAAAAATGATATTTTGTTCTGTCTCCCCCTTTACTGTTATATTTTTTCCCTTCCAGGTAATATCTATCTGATCGGAAAGAATAGAATCCTTGCCTTCCTTTCCATAGAGGAAAATCTTATTTTTCCCATCCTGTTCCATTTGAATTGTTGTCCCGGACTTTACATAAACCGGTAATTTGGTCTCAGGATCTGAGTCTATCCATTTTTCTCCTTCATAGCACTTATATGTAAAGAAATCAAACCATTGTCCTTTCGGCAGATATACCTTTCTGGATGTCTGATTTTCTTCCATAAGGGGAGCCACCAGCATACTATTTCCAAACAGGTATTCATCTTCTAAGTTAATTACATTGCTGTCTTCCTGAAAATCATATACCAAGGGGCGCATCATAGGTTTACTTTCTCTTACTGCAATTTGCGCCGTTTGATAAATGTATGGAAGAAGTTCTTCCCTAAGTGTATGCCAGTAACGCATCTCATCAATAAATTCCGGCTGTCCGTATGCCAGGGCTACATTCCATGGACTTCTTTCATTATTTCCATCACTTCCCGGCATCAATTCCCTGAACTGACCGCCATCCGGTTCCGAATGCCACTGCATTATGGGAGAAAATACTGCCATCTGCGTAGATCTTCTGTATAAATCAATACTCGGAAGCGGTCCTGCAAATCCACCAATATCAAAACTCCAGAAAAGAATACCACTCATGGCTGCGGAAAGAGCTGCCCGCAAGACATTCTTTAATTCATCATTGGTTGACTGATGGTCTCCTGCCCATAAAATAGGAGTTCCGGAAGCTCCTGCATATCCTGCCCGGCTAAACAGCACTTGTTCTTCCGATATTTCATTACTGTATGCATTCACATAATCCTGACAATACTGATTCTTGCCTTCTGCTCCGCTTGTTCCATCCGAAAAATTCACTTCTTGGGAATAAATGAACTCTCCACCATCCGTCTTGAATCCATCCACGCCAATATCTGACAGGTATTTTCTTTTTTGAAACCAAAACTTCTTCGTTTCTTCATTTGTGAAATCCGGAAGATAAGAGCCTTCAAACCAATTGCCCGTCGGTATCTCGTAAGGCACTCCTGCTTTATTCATTACAAGCAGTCCATGCTCCAGTGCATATTCCTTATCCATGTCAAGCTGTTCCGATACTCTTCCCGGTTCCATTCCTTTAAAAACAGGAATTTGCCAAAGCACTAGCTTTTTCCCTTTTTCATGAAGCCTCTCGATCATGCGTTTCGGGTTTTTCCAGTATTTACTATTGCTAAAATCAAAATCATCATAGGAAAAACCTTCTGCCGACCTCTTCGGTGAATAGGTAGCTCCGTTCCAAATATAGAAAGTTGCTTCATCACTCCATGCTTCCAATACAATAACACTGGCCGGAAAATGATATTTTTCCAATTCCTCCAGCAATCTGTCTACATCTGCTTCAGAATTCCAGTGATTGGCTGATGCCCATATTCCAAATGCATAACGGGGTGGTATCTGCGGTCTTTTAAACAAACCGGTATAATCACGAATAACCTCACCTATTGTACCCGTAAATACATAGACTTTGGATTCGCTCGGTATCTGACATCGAATTGCATGATCAAGCGTGATTGTCGTTTTCTTCTTTGTCTCAATGTAAATACCCAGTCCCGAATCTGTCACGAAAAAAGGAGTCACGCAGTAACTGATATTTCCCTGATTACAGAATTTTTCTATAACCTGTGTCTCTACTGTCTTTCCTTTCTGATTCACTGCGTCGAATTTCTCGCCCAGACCATATACACCTTTATAATCCACATTAATGATTAATTGTGTACCTTCTTTACGTTCTATCTCTGCATAGGAATCATTTGCCAGTAATATTTTTTTATGATATTCCTGATCTTTTATCGTTTCTAAAATCATAATATCTCCGTTCTTTTTCTTACACTTTGCCTTTCAATTAGTTTTACAGGAAATACTTCTTCCACTTTTTCCATCTGGGGATTTTCAATGTTTTCGATCAATATTTCAACAGCTCTTTCACCCTTAGCTGAAATAGGTTGTTTTACCGTCGTGAGCCCGGGCGTCGTATACTTGGAAATATCCAGATCATCAAATCCGATGATGGATATATCTTCAGGCACCTGAACACCCTGTTCATAAAACCCCTTCATCAGCCCAATTGCGAGGACATCCGCTGTCGCTACCACTGCTGTAATATCTGCCTTATTATCTACGAACCATTTTGCAGCATTTACTCCGCTTTCATAATCAACCGTCGCTTCATAAAGATTTTCTTTTTGAAATTCCAGTCCATTTTGTTCAATAGCTTTCAGGAAACCTTTATATCGCTTCTGCATAACACCATCTTCCTGAAGATGTCCTGTCACCAATGCAATTTTTTTATGTCCCTGCCGAATCACAAATTCTGTAGCCAGATTAGAGCAATTCTCATCATCAATTCTTAGTTTATGAAAATAGTCATATTTACAATAACTATCAATTAACACTACCGGTACATCCAATGTTTTTAATTCACTAAAAAACTGATTCTGATAAGTACCAATAATAATAACTCCAGCCAAATTTCGTTCCTGAATCAGCTGAAGATAATCTTCAGTCACATCGGTAGCTGAGATAATTACATGGTATCCTCTCTGTCTTGCAGCATACTCTATGCTACCCAGTAATTCACTGTAAAAAATATTATGAAACATCAGCTTACTGCCGGGCTCTGTCTGTGGAACGACTACTCCCAACAATTTAGTATCTTTTACAGTTAATCCTCGTGCATTCAAATCCGGCACGAATCCTAGCTCATCGATTACTGTCAGAATCTTTTGCTTCGTTTCTTCGGATACTTTTTTCTTTCCGTTTAATACATAGGACACTGTCGCTACTGATACGTTTGATGCTGCTGCAACATCCCTGATGGTTACTCTGTTTTTCATACTTTCTCTTTTCATACAGTTTTAATATGCTTTGTTAACCGGTTAACTATATTATATTCTCCTATTTTTGAATGTCAATTATTTTTATTTAAAATTATATTCCCATCAATTAACTTTAAAGCATTTGAATAAATTATAGAATTTATTACTTCAACATTATTTAAACCTTTATTAACAAAAGTTGCACTACTTTTAGATGCTCCAATTAACTTAATGAAAGTAGAATTTAACAAAATATTACTATTATTTGAGAAATTCAAAGATTTTACCAAATTAGCAAATGCACTAATATTATTATTATCCATAGTAAAATTATTAGAATTACTTATTTCCAATGGAGAAACAACTTTAGTAGATCTAGCTATGAAATTGTTATATGAGATATTTAAATCATTAGAATTATCAACTAAAACAATGTCAAATACTCCATTTCCCTGAATGTGAATAGTATTATTAACTAAATTAGATACATTCACTGAATTTATAACAATTCCTTTAGCTATTTTATTTCCTTCTAAAATTACACTATTATTATTAATTGTGAGATTATTTGAATGACTAAGTAAAATACCTTGAATTAATCTATTTTCACCTGTGACATATAAATCATTTGATACAATATTGATATTGTTTGATGAATTTATAGAAATTCCAAAAACATCTTTCATTTTAGAAGTTAACATCATATTAATTTGTTCTAAAGTCACATCATTTACATCATTCAAAACAATTGCATTTTTATCTGTGTTTTTAAAGTTTAATAACTTAATTGAAGTTCCACTTGCTCCAGATACTAAATATAAAGTAACATTAGATAATATATTAACTGATCCGCCATTTAATATAGTCATTTTTTGATTAATTACCAAGTCCTTATTAGAAAGCTTTGTAATTACTAAAACAATAGACTTAATATTATCAAATTTAAAATATCCGTTCTCATTAAAATAGGCATAGAAATTATCATCACTAATAACTATACCGCTATAATTCAAAAACACACCATTAACAATATTATCCCTAACAATATTTGAAAATGGATCAGTAATATTCTCAACAATACCAATTGCGGCATTTGTAGTAATATTATTATAGGCAATAGTAGTATTATAAACAGTTCCTACTAAATAAATCCCATAGGACTTAGTATTGATAACATTACCACTAATATTATTATAATTTAATCTACCTTGATTAATTTTTACATAATACAAATCTTTTAATACACCACGAGCATAATAGTATACTTCAGATGCTGCATCAACATAAACTCCATACAAATTAGAAGATATCTTATTTCCACTAACAATATTTTTAGAAGATAATATATAAATTCCAGAATCAACAGCTGTTTGAATAGTATTATTTAATATGCTAGTATTAGTTTTAGCTACTCTAATTCCTTCACCAAAATTACTTACTTTAATATTATTATTTAATATTACTGCATTTTCACTTTCAACATTAACTGCATAATATCCATCAACTAAACTAATAGTATTAGATATTAAAGACGCATTTTTTCCAAATACCCAAATTCCAATTGAAGAATTTGTTATTATATTATTTTTAACAACAATATTATCATTCAATACAGCTATAGCCATAGTCATATCTATAAATGTATTGTTCTCAATAGTTAAATTACCACTATTAACAGATAAACCTAAACTTTCTATACTCTTTATAGTATTTCCTTTTACTATTGAGTTTGAACCTAAACCCCTAATACCATCATAAACATTAGTAATAGTATTATTTACAATATATACATTACAATTACTTAAAAGAGACATACCAATAACCCATTCAGAGTTCCTATTTAAAGAACACATATAATTATTGCTAAATGTATTATTATAACATACACCATGACCACCAAAATAATCTGCATGACCCCACGGATTATAGTAGATTACATTAGCTAAAGTAGATTGGAAATAATTGCCATCAAATATATTATTATCACATTCACTCATAGGCACACAAGTACTCATTGTACTTACAAATTTATTTTTATATATTTTATTATTAGATGATGCACCCATAGGTAATGCAAATACACCTCTACCTTCTGCTAATTGAACTGAATTATTATAGATATAATTGTTATTTGTATAGAATAAACCAATACCATTTAAATCAATACTTTGTATACCATCAACAACATAATGTGCTTTATCATTAATAATAGTTAACCCATGAACACTAGAACCATCACTACCCTTAACTAGCTTAACATAACCATTTTTAATAACATCACCATTATGAATAGTAGTAATTTCTAATTGTTTATTGATAACAAATGCTTTATCAGTAACATTACCTATACATATAATATCACCATCATTAATATTAGCATCAGGAAACATTTCTCCAGAATAAATATCAAAATAATCACCATAATTATCATCAGTAATATTAATTACATTACCAGTATAAACATTATCACATACAATAACATCATCACTTGGTAAAGTAAATATAGTATTATTACTATTTTCAGCATATAATGGTGTGAATACTACAATAGCTATAATTGCATATATTACTAATAATATACATTTATTAAACCTCATAAGTAACCTCCACTAACTGTTATAATATTATTCATAGTTTTAGCTTCATATGCATTAGATAATAAACCAGAAGTTATCATATAATGACCTGGATTAAGATTAATTTTAAGAGATGCAAAACCTAAATCATCAGTTTCACGATAATACATTACTCCATTAACAAATATTCCAACTTTTTGTCCGATGATTGGATTTGACAAAGCATCAGAAAATTTAACCTTATAAAAAGTACCTTGTTGAATATGGATACTAGATGAAACTATAGTAACAGGCATAGCCGAAATTAAAATAGTATTGTAAACAGTTTTACCCTCATAACTTGTTGAAATACTATAAACCCCCGGATTAAGATTTATATTTAAATAAGCAACTCCTTTAGAGTCTGTTAATTTATTATAAGTAACTCCGTTAACTGTAATTGCTACTTCTTTATTAGAAACTATTTTTCCATTCGCATCATATAATTTAGCTGCAAATCTTGTTCCATCTTTATAAAACATTGAAATATCACTGGTTCTAATTGTTGATAAAACATGGACTGGACTTGGAACAACTTCCAAACCATCAGTTACAGTAAAAATATAATTACTAGGATTCAATCTAACATTAAGTCTAGCTTCACCACTACTATTAGTAATCCGATTATATTGAACACCATTTGCAATAATAGCTAATGAAGCATTTGTTTTTGGAGTTCCATCATCATTTACTAATTTAACAATAAATTTATTGTTATCTACAAATTTTGTAATTATCTTGGATAAAACAACTATTTTATTGGTATTTAATGATTTAACATAATTACCATCATCTTCAAATGAAGTAGTTATATTATAAACTCCAGGGAGGAGATTTATAGATAATCTTGCTTTTCCATTAGTATCAGTTATTTTTTTATAAGTGACACCATTAATGGTGATTTTAACCTCTTTATTAACTAAAACATTACCTAAAACATCTTTAAGAATAATATCAAAATGTGTTCCATTTTTATAATATTTAGTTAAATCTTTAGAAATAATGAGTGTTTCTAGAGGAAGTGAAGATATTCTCAATATAACTGAATTTGAAGAATTTGAATATTTATTATTTCCTTTGTAAATAACTGAAATATTATAAAATGATTTGCTTTCATCAACTGTGATGGATTTACTAATAGCTACTCCAGTAACATTGTTTGAGCTTATTAATTTATTATTTAAATAAATTTCAACAATACCTGAATCAACTGCCAATCCTGTTTTATTATCCTTAATATTTACATTAATTTCAACTATATCTCCTATTTTAGCTGTTTTTTGAGATAAATCTATATTAGTATCTACTTTATGTTGATTATAAAGAGTTATATTTAATTTAGTATTATCTGTAAAGCTAACTACTACATTTCTATCATCATTAGCCGTATTAATAAATTCAAAGATATCATTAATCAATGTACCAGAATCTAAAGAATTAGTTCCTTTGGAAGTTATTAAAATAAATCTAACAGGTTTTATTGGAACATATCTAACATCATAATTTTTATAATTACTTCCATCAAATAATTTATAAGAAATAACTACTTTATAGCTATCATTAAATAAGTTTTCTGCAGATAAATGTTTAACAATCCAATAATTTAATTTAACATTTGCAGTTGTATCCATCATATTTTTAGGAGTTTCATCAATCCAATAATTATAATTAAAATCTAAATTTCCCTTTTGATTATCATTATTAACAATGATTACTTTATTATTATAAAAACTTGAATTTCCAACAGTTATGATATTTCCTCTAAATTCCACATTTCCTCCATCAAATAGACATCCATTAAAATTACTTTTATAACCATTAATTGAACTGAAAGTTAAAGAGTTTATATTTATAAAAGAAGAATTACAAACATTCCATATCATTCCATTAACAGACCCGCTTAACCAGTTACTATTTTTAAATACAGAATTATCTATTTTCATAAATGATTTATCATAAGCAACTGCAAAATTGCAATCATTATCTGCATAATTAACATAACTCATAGTAACATTTGTATTACTTGCTCCTAAAAACTTACATCTGGAATCAAAGCTTTTTAAATTTTTAAATGTTGAATTAAAAAACTCCAAATAAACATTTTCTGTATTTACTGCTGTAGAATAAAAAATATCTGTTGAAGAATAATTATTTACAATACATTTATAAAATCTTGCATTAGCATCATAATTAAATAAAACACCACCATAGAATCCCAAGTGTTTTGAATCTACAAATGATGAACTAATAACCTTTAAATTAGCCAAATCATAATTGGATATTGAAGAACCTATAATATTTTTAAAAATACAATTATCAATAGTTAAATCTGCATAATTAGAAATAACCCCAATATTATTTTCTTTTTTATATCCTATGCTTTTAGCTTTAAAATTAATTAAAGTTAAATTAGATAAAGCATATTTAAATCCGGAAATTGATCTTTCATTAGCTGCAAACCAATTAGAACCACTTCCATCAATTATGACTTTAGAACCAATACCTGCAATTTGAATATTCATACTACTTGGCAAACTGATATTAGTATTGCCTGCTCCACTATAAACTCCATCTAACAAATACACTTTCAAGTTATATACATTACCCACTGATTTAGCAATTGCATTAGCTATTGTAGCATAAGGATTATTAAAAGACCCGTTACCATTTTCATCATTACCATTAACAGAAACATACACTACAACTTCATTAGAGTACTTTCCATCATAATCAGCAGGATAAATATTACTTTCCAAAACACCATTAACACTTGAGTTAATTCTCAAAATATTGGAAATACTATTTAAGTATTTAGGTTCAGAATAATAAGATCCACCTACTCCATTATTTCCTGTAACACTAGAATTAATAAAAGAATCATTAAATAAGTTACAGTTTATCATATAAATGGATCCGCCTTTGGCATATTGCCAGTTTGTTCTGAAACTTGTTGAAACAACATAATTATTAATAAAATTACTGTTTTTCACAGAAGGAACATTATTTAAATAAGCACCTACATAAATAGCTCCTCCAGAAATTGCATTTAAACAGTTACCCTTTGCAAAATTACCTACAAATCTGCAGGAATCAACTAATAAATCACTTTTTAATGAATAAACAGCTCCACCATTAGCATTCTCATATTCATCATTACAGATAACTGAATTATTAATAAATACTGAATTATAAATTTTACAATCCCCATTTTCTATAGAAGATATAGCTCCCCCTGTATTGAATGCAAAATTATTCCTGAAAATACAGTTATCAACTAACAATGTACCAGAATTGCATATTGCACCACCTTCAACACTTTTACAATCAACAATAGATAAATCTCTTAAAGTAACTACAGAATCAGCATATATATTAAATGCATAATATGCACTACTTCCTTTAATTATAGTTTTATCAGCTCCTGCACCAACAATAGTTATTGAACCACCTTGACTTAAATGAGCTTTATTGATTGATATCATTACATTTCCATTTCCTTCAAAAGTACCTTCACCTAAATGAATAACCATATTATCGTTAGATTTAGATACTTCTACTGCTTTATTTATTGAATTAAATGGGCTATTAAGTTGACCTGAGTTACTATCATCCCCACCTAAATCAACATAAAATTCATTTCCATCATAATCCTGAGCAACTATGCTGGAATTAGTATTTTCATCAGTTGCAGAAACTACAGACAAACATAGTAAAAACAATAAGACTGAAAATACTATTAATAATCTTTTCCTCATAAAACACCTCATAAGTTTATATAATAATAAAATAAAATTAATAATATATGTTGGGAAATTTGCATCTTTTGCCGCGGATGTTTCAAAGA
>ENA-OPXC01001785-OPXC01001785.1-human-gut-metagenome-genome-assembly--contig:-NODE-1785-length-14086-cov-3.136270_pt1 | contig 14086 bp, 10 predicted proteins | sample MGYA00241512_ERZ502016 | MGnify/ENA primary metagenome ERZ502016 (study PRJEB25962, sample SAMEA2043043) | human gut metagenome | biome: human gut; feature: human-associated habitat; material: faeces...
GACAGTCATCGGCACTGTGGGCATCAGCGTGTTCACCACGGTCATCCCCCAGCCCGCGGAGCTGTTGGCGGCGGACCCGGCGGTGGCAATCGTCATCGGCGGCGCTGTCACGGGGCTGGGTATCGGCATCATGCTGACGGCAGGTGGCTCCGGCGGCGGCATTGAGGTGCTGGGGCTCTGGCTGTCCAGAATGAACCCCAATTTCACTGTGGGCAGGATGACCAGCATCTTCAACGCGGCCCTGTTCATCGTGTATTTCTTCAAGTTCGACGCCTCCACGGTGATCTACTCCCTGCTGTACATGGTCCTCTACACGGTGTCACTGGACAAATTCCACTATCAGAACATCAATGCCCGCATCACCGTTTTCACCAAAGAACCCGGCATCGATCAGGCCATCATGAAAGAAATGGGGCGGGGTGTCACAGAGTGGAACGGCTGCGGTGCCTTTACACGGGAGGACAGCTACATTCTGGTGACCATCATCAGCAAATATGAAATCGATGAGGTCATGAAGATCATCCACAGTATTGATGGAAACGCGTTTATCGTTATCGACGAGGGCGTCCGGGTGTTCGGAAACTTCCAACGGCGTCTGTGAAACGCCGAAATGCGTTTGAACGGCAGCATTGAAAAGGTGCGGAAAGGTCAAAAAAACCGGACAGGAAGCTTTTGCATCCTGTCCGGCGTTTTTGGTGCCTTTAGGCGTGGAAATAAACCCCCGGTTCTACCGGGGGAAGAAAAATAGCTTTAGCATGAGTAAAACCTCCTATTGCGGTATACTGGTAAAGGTTTGGCGACCGCATTACCAGAGCAATAGGAGGTTTTATGCAAATAAAGAAAGACGAAAGAAACGAGATAAAAAGCACATCACATTCAAGATACCGTTGTCAGTATCACATCGTATTTGCACCGAAGTACCGCAGGAAAGAGATCTATGGACAGTTGAAAAAAGACATAGGAGAAATACTGCGGACATTGTGCAAGCAAAAGAATGTGGAAATACTGGAGGCAGAGGCGTGTGTAGACCACATACATATGCTGGTGAGTATTCCACCGTACCTGAGTGTAGCACAGTTCATGGGATTTCTCAAGGGGAAGAGCAGCTTAATGATTTTCGACAGGCATGCGAATTTGAAGTACAAGTATGGGTCGAGAAATTTTTGGTGTAGAGGATACTATGTGGATACTGTGGGACGCAATAAAAAGATCATAGCGGAGTATATCCGAAACCAACTGGAGGAGGACTATGCCGCAGATCAGATCAGCATCAAAGAATATGTAGACCCGTTTACGGGTGACAAGAATAAGAAGGCATAAAAAGACAGCCGCTTGAAGCGGCTGCCTGAAATGGTAATGCGGTGTCAAACCTTCAACGCCCCTTTTAGGGGCTACGGTCGTAATAGCCCCTTTTAGGGGCGGGTCAAACCACCAGTTTACTGGTGGTTATGATTGCGGTGGGAATGCCACACTGTACCGGATCAGCTCCGCGTCCGGTGCTCAGTATGGTGACAAGCATGCTGAACGAGGCATTTGCAAAGATTCTAGATGGTATAAATCTCATTCTTCACTCTGACCAGAGCTGGCAGTATCAGCGGATGCTCCGTAAGAAGGGTATCCGGTGGAGCGTAAGCCTCAAAGAGAAATGGTCTGGACAATAATGTGATAGAAAATTTCTTCAGGCTGCTTGTAAACGCTGATATATAAGTGAGCCATTTTTGAGCAAACGCTCACGAATAATTGAGCCACCACACAAAGTCCCTTATAATAGGGACAGAAGATTAAGGAAGTGGTCCGTGACAGCGTGGAAGAGATGCTGAAAGAACTGCTGGAGAACGAGGCGGAGTCACTGATGCAGGCCGCCTGTTACGAGCGCAGTGAGACCCGTCAGGGCTACCACTGTAGCGACGATATGACCGGAATCTCACCACCACCTCCGGCGACACCACACTCCAATGCTCCGCCTTAGGGAATGCTTCTTTGATTGGTACATCGTTCAGGTATGGTTCCCCCATCATGTTGCTTTGTTCTTTATATTTAATTGATGAAGTCTTAGCAATTATCCTTTTTATAGGTCGGAAATGACTGATGGCATAGGGAATCCCTGAAAAGCAATTGTCAAGCAGCCGCAAGAATTGGGATAAGTTACGAAGCAAAAAGATCTCGCTCTATTTGATGAATGGAGCGAGATCTTTTTTGGACAAAGGCGCTGCAAAAACAAGGATCAAAAATAAAATATTTTTGTTGCCGAACGATTTTGATCATGAGGGATGTGATCCCGCACTTGTTTCTTTACCGAATCTACACCGGAGAAATGCTATGGTATGACAACTTTTGCAGAAAAGCACTGTGCGCTTGCCAGTAGTCTTCACTTCTCGATGAAGGGGTATCGGCTCTCTAAACATCTGCGTCTGTCTTGGGACGCAAGTGTTGCCTCAGAGTTCTATAATTGCATTTTTGCATGAGAAAACGCACAAGGAGAGCAAGCACGAAATAGGCTTGCTCTCCTTACTTTAGTTAGGAAGCTGCTGTAGCACTGCTTTTAACAGCTGGTATACCCTGTCGATCGAGGAAAGATTTACGTTTTCTTGAACTGTATGCGCGCAGCGAATGGTTGGGCCGATAGAAATCATTTCCTGAATGAAGGGGCAACGTTCCTGGAGAATGCTGCATTCAACACCGGCATGAACATTTTCCATAATGCAGGGCTGCTGAAATAATGATTGGTAAGTTTGTGCAAACAGTGCGTGCAGCGGAACATCTTTTGCAGATTCCCAGGGCGGATAGTAATCCTGCTGAGAAGATTGAAACGATGCGCGGTCAGCGGTGTGAACGACGAGGTCTCTTCCTTCGCTGAGCAACGCCTGAGAAGAAGCACGCAGGCTTTCCACAATTTCAACATTATCGCCAAGCTGACGGACAGTGGCTAAATTGCTGGAAAGCTGGATTATTTCCGGGGTACGCTGCAATACGCCGTGAGGCAGGGCGGCAAGCGTAGAGAGCAGTTGATCGCTGAAGGAATCCGTATATGCTTGCTTGCAGATCGGTGCTTCAAATGAAGTCTGAAGAAGAATCCCGTGATCCACAGATTCTGCCTGAGCGGTGATTGCGCTGGCGGCAAGCTTCCATTCTTCTTCTGAAGATGTATCGCCGACCTGAATGAGGGCTTCTGCGCAAACCGGAATCGCGTTGGAACGTGTACCGCCACGCAGTTCGAGCAATTCCCAGTTTGAAGCGGGGCAGCTGCGAAGCCAGCGAACCAAAATCTGAATGGCATTGAGATGTGGGGTTCCAATATCAAGGCCGGAATGGCCGCCCTTTAGGCCGGATACCGAGAGCTTGAGAACCTTGGGGTTATGAAACCGTGACTGCTTATGACATTCAACGGAGGCATTCAAAATGATGTTGAGACCGCCTGCGGCGCTGATGGTGAATGTCCCTTCTGTTTCACTGTCCAAATTGATCAGCCGGGTACCGGAAACGAGGGATGCGTCCAATTCTTTGGCACCGGTCATACCGGTTTCTTCGTCTACTGTAAAAAGGCCCTCGATATTCTGTACCGTGTCGTCTTCCATCAGTGCGAGAATCAGAGCCATTCCGATTCCGTTATCTGCGCCTAAGGTCGAACCGACTGCGTGGAGACATTCATCGGTTTCGCGCAATGATACGCCCTTTTGATAAGGAGTTCCCGTCGATTCCCATACCATATCCATATGAGCCTGGAGAATTGTAGACGGCGTTGCTTGGGAAATCGTCTTACGAAGAACCACGTTTCCGCAGCTGTCCTGATCAACTCCCAAACCGAGGCGCTTTCCTGTTTCGATTAAATACTGCGCTACATTTGATTCATCGCCGGAGCGCCGGGGAATGCTGCAGATTTCGCGGAAGTAAGAAAGAACGCGCTGCATGCTGTCCATTAAACTGCACCAGCCTTATTCTGGAGCTTCCGGTTCTGGAGCTTCTGGCTTACAACGTACAGCACCATAGCGACTGCAATGCAGATCAGGGGAACGGGGATCACATCACCCACCGCGACAAACCAACCAAGACCCACGGGGCGAGCCGTCATGGTAACGCCGACAAACGAAGCCACAGCCCACGACACAATGGCGTCCCACTTGATGCCCTGAGGAACATCGCCGCCGTCATAGTTTTTCCGGTTGCAGATATAGAAGTCAGCGATCAGGATACCGCCGATCGGGGTAATGAACACGCCTAACAAGGAGAGGAAAGTCACAAAGTATTTATACAAGCCAACTGCAGCAATTGCAGTGCTGATCAAACCGACAATGAGGGTCAGGCGCATGCGGGGGACTTTGCTGATACCGTCCAGAGTATTCATAAGACCCAGTACGCTGGTGTACAGATTGTTGTCGTTCGTGGTCCACTGACCGATGATCAACACAAGAGCGCCGAACAGGCCTAAGCCGAGGGACAGAATCATAATCTCCACGATATTCCAGTTGTGGAAAGCGTAGTTGAAGAATGCGCCGCACATCAAGATGGGAATGTATCCCCAGCAATGACCGATGCTTACGCCGATCATGCAGTCCCGCTTGGACTTAGAGAAGCGGCTGAAGTCACCTACCATTGTAACACCTACGGCAAAGGAACCGACGACGGCGGCGATGCCCATGGGAATGGTAATCGGCGTGCTGACCGGCCCGGCGTTCCAGATGTCGCCGAAAGAAATCATGGAGCTTGTTTTCCAAACGGCAATGACGCAGAGAACCGCAAGCAGCGGCAAGCCCACTTCGCTGAGAAGCTTGATCGCCTTAAATCCGAAAATGGCGGTCAGCGACATGGTGATACCGCCGATAATTGTAAAAATCACAGAATTGACAGAGCTTCCGTTAATGTGCTTGATGACAGAAGCAATCGTTGTACCGAACAGGTCTGCCTGAAATGCGTACCAACCAAAGTTGGAGATGCAGAGAATAATGCCGATGATCTTGGCACCCTTTATACCAAAGGAGCGGCGACAGGTAAAAGAAGTAGAAAGATGGGTATGCGCGCTAACAAGAGCATTGAGAGTACCGATGATGGTGATGATAATAGATCCGATTATGCTGACTAAAAGCATATCCCGGAAAGAGAGACCGTCGGCAAGCACACCGCCGGTAGCTAATCCGCTCAGGCCAAATCCCGCGCCAAGCCATACCATGCCCTGCTGATACCATGTTTGTCTGGCGGTTTCGGGGACTGGAGTTTTTTCGTAGTCGTTGTACTTTTCTTCCAACGGAGCCTTGGTTGCAGTGTTATTACTCATATTATTGCCTCCCGCAATACGTCATTTGGCTATTTCTGTCTCATATGATGATTCTTCCCTACTGTGATCGAATCTGCTGCTTGGGTTTGAATTGTACCGAAATAGGCCGCCCTTTGCAAGATGTTGGCGTAAAAAGAGTGCTTGTCCATTTCGGTACAAATTCATTCCCTAAATCATAAGAGTTCGTTGCAGGTTTGTGCGATCAGTCCTGAAGGAAGACGCAGTCCATATCAAATCCAAAGAATCGGGGATTAAGAATCTCCAATGCGCGTTCGCGCGTCCAGAGCTCGTGGCAGTGGAAGCCGAGAACGGCAACCTCCATTCCCTCGACGCAGTTCGGATTGGTGATGGGGTAGCCGGTAGCTTTTTCCACCACGCAAATGAGATCCGGACAAGTGAGATTTACCTTGTCGTCGATCCACATTACCATGTTCTCGTTCTTGTACCAGATTTTTGAAGTCTGGTGTGCAAAAGCGCCTTCGCCGGCAATGTGAATCGTGCCAACGGTAAAGCCCTCCTTGATGCCCCATTCGGACTCGCCGGTGACGGTTCCCTGGAAAAGCAGCTTACCCTTTCCGGTGTCCAGGATCGCCTGAATGGGATCGGAACCGCGCTCAACGGCTTCTCTTTGGGCACGACCGACAGTAGCTGCATACGTCAATGCATTGGGAATGACTGCGTGACGCAGCTTGTCGCCCTTGATCGGGTGATCGGTCATACCAACCAAGCCGCCGGATCCGATTGCCATATAGCGGGAGAGCGCTTCTGCGCGAGCATCATTTTCTACGTTTGTGACGATCGCCATGTCGCCGAATGAAGTACCGACGGAGAAAGGCGTGATGGGATTTTCCGTCACATAATAAGTGGAAAACTGAAGCTCCGGCACTGCGCGGCCAGCTGCATCTGCATCGACAATGTATTTGCCCGTACGAGCTGCGGCGGCCATGACTGCGCCGGTGTTTCCGCCACCATACTCAATCGAAACAAGGCCTTCGAACTGAACGCCCATGTACTCTTCCAGAGCCTTCACCGACGTGGCAATCTCGTCTCCGCGTTTCTGGCTGGTATCGCCCTTGGGGACGATAGAACCGCAATAATAAGGATTGGCATAGTAGCTGTCATCGTTGATTTCATCGAAGGAGAGCAGCTTGAACTCGTGCCCGGCGTTCCAGGCTTTTTCGACGGCCTCTAACCCGCTCTCTAAGGAGCCGCCGCCGCCTGTACCAAGAATGGTGCAGCCAACCAAAGTGTCCTTGATTTCCTGAAGAGTTAGTTTTTTCATAAAGAAGCACCTCCAAAAATTTGTCTATTTTGAACAATTCCATTGTGGATCGCTTGACAAAATTATAAGATATATGCAAAGGCGCTTCAATGTGCCATAGTACAAAATTTGATTTAAATTTCTGTAATTTTTATAATTTTCCATTTATTCTGCAAGTATAATTTGACATCTTAAGAAGGCTTGATTATACTGATGCATAATTAAAGGCAAGGAGGTGCTTGTTGTGAGCGTTACGGTAAGCGATGTTTTACAGCTGGATATTCTTAACTCTGCCAAGGTAATTGCAGGGAAGAATGGGCTTGACCGGGAGGTTTTGCGGATCAACTTTACAGATTGTCCGATCAATCCCCTTGTGGATGCAGACTTGATTTTAAGTGGAGATGCTTTTATCTGTAGCTTCTATATGAATAAAGATATGGAGGCAAAGATATATGATGCAATTTCGTTTTATATTCAGATGGGAAGCGCTTGTTGCATTGCGCTGAATGAGTTTCTGCCGCAGTTTCCGCAAAGTGTGATCGAACTTGCCGATTCGCGGGATTTTCCGATTATTCACATTGACGGGACAGTTCCTTATGGTGCGCTCATACGTGACATTTCCGAACTCATCATATCAGATCAATCAGAGTTATTACTGGAAAATAAAATTTTCCACCTGCTGAGCAAAGAACTTTCTGATGCTGAGCAGCGGAACATTTACAGGCACCTTGCACCGCATATTCAATCTGACTACACCGTTGTGCATGCGACCTTTCAGGGGCTGAGTCATCGGCGGCTTCAAATGCTGAAGAAAGATGTGGCGATACAATTTAAAGTGCCCCTATTTAAATATTTGGAAGGAGTCTTTTTTGTGCTGCCTTGTCAGGGGCAGAAAGAAATCAGCAGTATGCTGCAGCAGATGATGCCCATTTTTTCCTATTATGTGCCAGAGCATTCCATGGGCTACAGCTCGGCTGCGGTGGGCGTAAAGCAGTTTTCTTCTGCATTTCGCCAGGCCCTTTCGGCGGACGAAATAGGAGGAGTATTGGGAAAATCCCCAATGGGATATGATGCGCTGTCTGTCTATCAGTTGCTGCTACCGCTGAAGAATCATCAAATTCTGAGGAATTTTTGCAGCAGCATTCTTGACCCGCTAATAAAGCAGGATCTCTTGGAAACAGTTTCTGTATACCTTGAATGCAATGGAGATGTCAAAAGAGCGGCAGGCAAGGTGGGGAAACATGAAAATACAGTCCGATTTCGAATCGGTCAGGCAAAAAACCTGCTGAATTTAGATGACTATGAATTTATTGAAAAAGTATCCATCGCGCTTAAAGCGAGAGATATTTTCGGGCAGCAAATGGGGACCAACTAAGACTCTGCTAAGGAAAATATGAATCCGGCGACGTATTTGCAACAATTGGATTTTGAACCTGCTTTCTGGTCCGGGTAACCGGCAGAAAGCGCACGTATCGCTTGCGCCCGGGGCGGTTCCAGATGCTACCAACGGATCAGCGGTTTCCGGGCTGGGTGTCTTGATGCCCTCGCGCTTTTTGTAGGCGGTAGGGTTAAGTACCTTTTCCTCCTGCAAGAGCTTTGCGATCTGCATCTGGCCTCTCCCTTCCATGCACAGCTTGAAAATGTGCTTGACTACCAATGCCGCCGCTTCATCCACGACCCACTTTGTCTTGTCCTCCGGGTCTTTACGGTAGCGTTCTATGGTGTTGCAGACACTGCCTACAATCCCACAGACAGATGTCAGAATATAAATAATCAAAACCCGGTATCCTGTTTTATGCGACTGCAGTTAGCAGGATACCGAGTTTTATTTTGATTTGTGCTGTAAATTGAGATTTTGTCAATTCAGCAAAGTTAAGATGATTGTTACAGTCTACTGATTTGTTGTATGGAGAGGATAGGGCGGTAGTCGTACTCTTTGTTTGGTACAAAATAAGCATAGTACCCGAAGCGGATATGAAGCCTCGGAGACTATGCTTATTTTTGTTATAATGGGAGGGCAATGGATGGACGGTCTCTTTGATGAGCCAAGCGCTCGAGCTGTAAACAGTCCTCCGCCCTCTTGTTATAAAGATTCGATTGAGCAGGTTGCTCCGGCTATGCCGCGTGCGCGTCACGAACCAAATTGAATCGTAATAAGCCGGTGCGGAAGCATTGCAATATTTTATCAGGAAAGAAGGAATGCCCATGCTCAGTATCGGGATCGATGTGTCCAAAGGAAAAAGTACAGTGTGCGGAATGAAGCCAGGGGGAGAAATCGTGTACGCTCCGTTTGAAGTTCAGCACACGAGGGAAGGAATGTCGGAGCTCGTATCGCTGCTGCGCAGCAGCGGCGAAGAGGTTCGTGCCGTTTTGGAAAGCACCGGCAGCTACCATTGCCCGGTGGTGGCTGCTTTGTTGGAGAACGGAATATTCGTCTCCGTCGTCAATTCGCTGCGGATGAAGCGGTTTTGCTCACAAAGTATCCGCAAGGTGAAGACCGATCGAATCGACGCTATGCAGATCGCTTTGTACGGTCTGGCCTATTGGCAGGAGCTTCAACCGGCCAGACTGCCGGAGGATACATATCGGGAGCTTCAGCTTCTGGCGCGGCAGTATTACCAGATGACCTCCCTTCTGATCAAAGCGAAGGTCGATTTTAACGCCATCTGTGACCAGGTTTTGCCCGGTATGCAGGAGCTCATGAACGACCATGCAGGGCGGCACAAGCTTTCGGACTTTGTCCTGCGGTATCGTCACACCACTCACATCCTCGAAATGGGAGAAACGCGCTTTCGGAAGGATTATTGCAAATGGGCGGAAAAAAAGGGATACCGCAATTGCGAACGTATGGCAGTGCTCATCTTTGCCACAGCTCAAAACGGTATCCCTGTGCTTCCCAATGCACCATCCACGCAGATCGTCATTACGGAAGCGATACGAGTCCTCCACACAGTGGAGGCGTCCCGTGACGCTATTTTAACACAGATGCAAGCTCTCGCCAAGACTCTGCCGGAATATTCTCTCGTGCGCGAAATGCCCTGCATCGGGGACACGCTGGCTCCGCGCCTGATTGCGGAGATCGGAGATGTCCGACGCTTTCACAGCAAGCGGGCTCTCATCGCATACGCCGGCATCGATGCGCCGCCGTACCAGTCCGGCAAATTCTGCGCGAATAACCGGCATATCTCCAAGCGGGGAAATCGCTATCTGCGTAAGACCGGGTACGAAGTCATGCAGAGCTATGTGATGCACAAACCGGCAAACGATCCGATTTTTACGTTCATTGAGAAAAAACGCGGCGAGGGGAAGAGTGGTAAACTCGCTATGGTGGCTGGCCTGAATAAGTTCCTCCGAGTCTATTATGGCAAGGTCACAGAGCTCTACCGCAGCTTGCCGGCAATAGAATGAGCTGAGATCTCCAATACTTTATTTGAGGCGGCCAGGCGATCCGCTTTGCCGCCTCTGCTTTGCTATGCTCTTTTTCTGCCGATAACTTTTCTTTGAATTAGGGCTTGACTTTTTAGCAGGTTTACAGAAATTCAACTCCATGAATCAAATGTAATGAACACGATGTCTGGTAATAAGTAATTCTTGACTGCTTGCAAAAATAGTAAAGTTTCGATATGGTAATTTCAGCGAAACTGTGTCTCCGCCCCCTGAACCTTGCCAGTCAGCGGGCTACGAAAGCAACCGGCGCTGATCCGCATCTGGAAAAAGTCTACAAAAACAGTGCTCCGTTCTCCTAAGTGAAAAGTCGGCGGCCCAAATCTGCTTAGGGTGCCAAAAGGATCCAAAATTTGTCGCCTTGGTTCCTTTTTTATTAGGTTGAATATGAATCGATCTCTTTGATTCTTTTCTTTTGTAGATACGATTCAATAACCACTATATTTGCAGCACGAACTTGGGAAGTGCCTTCCGGTTCCCGTTCCATTTTGTAACTGCCGTACATACAGATGTGACGCAACAGAACGGTCCCTGCTGAAGTTTCAGAAGTGTTCCATGCCAAGTAGACTGAACAAAATCGTATCTCCAGGATTCCAGAAATGGGATCCTGCTTTTTTTGGTCATCTCCAATCGGCTGCAGTCTTGAAAGCGATGGTAAATGGAAGATTAAAAAAGCGAAAAAATTCCTGGACATTCCAAATGCTGCAATGAAAAGCGCACTGAATGATTGCTCAGAAACAACCACTTTGAATTTGAACCTGTTTGGTTGATGGCTGACAAAAGACCTTTCCTAATATTTGAGTCTCCATTGCAACGTTATCGAAGTCCCTGTTGTAACCCTCGTCTCAATTTGGTATATTGTAAACACACAAAGGTGACAGGCACATGGAGCAGAATGTCCAGACAGGAGGAGCCGTTCTTTGGACAGCCGCTCATCGGATCAGTAGCCCGGAATTCCTTGGCGCACATTTAGCGCACAACATCGTATTCCAGCAGCTCACAATACACGATGAACTCCCACGCTATGGATCTGATTTCCTTGGAAATACGCCGGTTTTGCACTAAAATGTGCGATAATCATTCCAAGTACCCCCTCTCATAACCCGGAGGTCATGTGTTCGAGTCACACCACCAGCTCCAAAAAAGCATCGAAAGCCGAAGCTTTCGATGCTTTTTTTACTGCAAAAATTGTGTGCATGCGAGAAGGTATATGCCGATACCCACAATAACAACAAGATCTACGAGCGTGATGACGGCAGCAACAAGCAAGTGTCTGCTTGAGAGTGCGTCCGCTCCATCACGGTCGGTGCCAGAGCGGCGCATTTTCTTCCGTGCGCGTCACAGCGTTCTCCCGCTCGCGCGGCGCGAGGTATCGCGGATGATATAGTACGTCATCACCAGCAGGAGCGGAAAAAAGGCGAGGCCAAGCAGCTGCGTCAGTTCGAACCGAAGCGCCTCGGGGAGCGGGAGGGAAATCACTTCAAAATACGCCAGCAGATGATAGAGAAACAGCCCGAGCGATAAAGCGTAGGCACCGAGACGGAAGGTCTGTCCACGGATCTCCTGCCAGGTAAAGCGGACGGTATTGTAGTCGAGCAGAATCAGCAGGAAGGGCATGGCGGCGCCAAGAAGAGGAGAGAGTGCCGGGTCATTTGTTGTAAAGCTGCAAAGCGTGAGTGCACTGGCGGCGAGCGACAAAAGCACGTTGATCGCGGCTTGCACTGCGCTGCGCCGGTCCTTTTTCGGGCGAGTCATGCCCAGCGATCGATACTCTGCATCGGAATAGTTCCGGCGATGCAGACCGCGTCGTTCCCTTTTCTGTTTCCACAGCGCCACAACCTCATACACGAACAGAAGGAAGCTAACGGCGAAGAGGAAACTGTAGATCATCCGCTGCGTCAAAAGTGACAGGGCAAGAAAGACGACGGCGTTGCCCGCGAATATGATGGCCGAGGAGGGGCGAGGCTTCAAGGGGTCAGAAGGCGGGGAAAGTCTTGAACGCATACGCTTTGCTCCTTTCTGCATATCGTGAATGAATTAACAGTGCGCTCTTGCTGCAAAAGCAGGAGAAAATCCTGTACCTGAAGGAAATGGCTCTGATCTCAAATTACCCTATTTGGTTTATTATACAATATCTGCTCGCGTTTGTAAACGGAAGCCTCAAAAGTCGGCTGACAGCTTACTTTTCGTCAGTTTTGCTAAATAACTTTCAGCTTTTTCTGCTGGACAAGTGCAAAAGAACGTAGTATCCTATAAAAAATAGCCGAGTAAACCAGACGAGGTATCACACAAACTGGTCAAACACAACAAAATAAGGAGGAACACGCATGGCATACCGGGAAAGCTACGCAGGCAGGATCAACCGCAAGCTGAACAAGAAGCTTCACGTCGTCGAGGTGGCGTCCGGCCGGCAGAAGGCCGACCTTGTGCTCAAGAATGCGACGTATGTAAATGTATTCTGCAATGAGCTCAGTCACGGCGACATTGCCGTAGCCGAGGGGCTCATCGCGGGCATGGGCGAGCATTACGAGGGCGCACTCGAGGTCGACATGGGCGGCAAGCTCGTGCTGCCCGGCTTTGTCGACGCGCACATCCACCTGGAGAGTTCGCTCGTCTCCCCCAAGGAGTTTGCCAACGCCGTCATTCCGCACGGCACCACGACCGTCATCACCGACCCGCACGAGATCGCAAACGTCATGGGAACGGACGGCATCGAATACATGCTGCAAGCCACCGAGGATCTTCCCGTAGACGTGCGCCTCATGCTGCCCTCCTGCGTGCCCGCGACGCCGCTCGACGAATCCGGCGCGGTGCTCGACTACCGCGCGATCGACTCCTTCTACGAGCACAACCGCGTTGAGGGTCTTGCCGAGATGATGAACTACGTCGGCGTTGCGAACGCCGACGAGCAGGTGCTGGAAAAGATCGTCGCCGCGCAGGCGCACCACAAGAAGATCGATGGCCACGCGCCGGGGCTTGCGGGCAACGACTTAAACGCCTACATCGCAGCGGGCGTCTATTCCGACCACGAATGCAGCAGCGTCGAGGACGCCATCGCCAAGCTTGAGCGCGGACAGTACATCATGATCCGCGAGGGCACGGCCGCGCGCAACCTTGACGCGCTCCTCCCGCTGCTCACACCGCAGTACTACACCTACTGCATGTTCTGCACCGACGACAAGCACCCCAACGACCTGCTGGAAAAGGGCCACATCGACTACATCGTGAAGAAGGCCATCTCGCTGGGCGCCGACCCCATCACCGCCATCAAGGCCGCCTGCCACAACGCGGCGCGGTACTTCCTGCTGAATAACCGGGGCGCCATTGCTCCGGGCTATCTGGGCGACTTCGTGATCATCGACGACTTTGAGCATTTCAACATCGAGAAGGTGTTCAAAAAGGGCGAGCTGATGTACAGCGATGGCGTGCTGAAGGACTTCCCCACCCCGGAGATCGACCCCTATCTGGTGAAGCACGCCCACGACACGTTCCATGTAGCCTCCCTGAGTGCGGAGGACTTCATCGACCGCCGGCCCCACGCCGTCATCGGCATGGTCAACGGTGAGATCACCACCACCGACGGCGGCTACACCGACCGCATCGACGTGGACTATGACATTCTGAAGATCGCCGTCATCGAACGGCACAAGAACACTCACCACATCGGTCTGGGCTATATCAAGGGCTACGGCCTGAAGAAGGGCGCGGTAGCCACCAGCATCAGTCACGACAGCCACAATATCATCGTGGTGGGCACCAACGAGGAGGACATGGCCTTCGCCGCCAACCACATCGTGCGGAACCACGGCGGCATCACCGTGGTGGAGGACGGTGCGGTAAAGGGCGACGTACTGCTGGCCATCGCGGGCATCATGTCCGACGACAGCCTTGTCAACGTCAACCGCGATCTGGAGTCTGCCAAGGCCGCCGCCTACGCGCTGGGCGTGTCCGAGGGCATCGACCCGTTCATGACCCTGAGCTTCATGGCCCTGCCGGTGATCCCCAGTCTGCGTATCACCACCCGCGGCGTGTTCGACGTCACCACCCAGCGCTACGTCTGATACCTGCTCCCCGCTTCGCCGGGACCTATATCCACAAAAAAAGAAAGCCCT
>ENA-OPXC01001790-OPXC01001790.1-human-gut-metagenome-genome-assembly--contig:-NODE-1790-length-14027-cov-4.410678_pt1 | contig 14027 bp, 15 predicted proteins | sample MGYA00241512_ERZ502016 | MGnify/ENA primary metagenome ERZ502016 (study PRJEB25962, sample SAMEA2043043) | human gut metagenome | biome: human gut; feature: human-associated habitat; material: faeces...
GAACTATGTACCCAAATCACTGATAGGAACAATGACAAGAATCGCATACTATTCAACAGGAGCTGGATACATGATATCAATGAAAGCATTACCGAAGTTATTGACTGGATATCGATATCTTCCTTTCATTGCTCATAATGAAGATGTGAATGTGGGTCGAGCAATGAGTCTTGTTGGTATTCCTTGTACTATGATTCCTAAATGGAGATGGAATAAGGGGAATGATAGTGAAGATGAATATGTGATTATTCATAAGACGATAACTGATTGTTTCTATTGATCACATTGTATTCATCAGTGAATGATCTATTCAATAGATATCAGGATTGAGACATATCTTGACAACATGATATGATTGTTTGTAGTTATTGAATGATATGTCATGAGACATGTTCTTATTCTATCATGTTTGATTCAATAACTCATTCCTTTTCACATTATCATTTCATTCTTCTTATATCAAGTCTCTTCAATATGTTACAATCTTTCAGAACACAAGTTGTCTATTGATATTGTGATACTTCTAGAAAGGATAATTCAATGGAATAGTGATTTGTGTATTGTATCAAAGAATGTACTAACAATGCATGTTCAGTAGATAATATGTCAATGACCTTTGATCATCATTGTTTATATACCAGAAACTGTTGGTACATTACAAGACTCTCTTATCAAATCCAACATATTGCCACTAACAGCACTTCTGAAACACTGAATCAATCTAGACACTTTGGATCTCACTGTATTCCTCTTGTATCTCTTCTTCATTATTAGAACATATTCACTCAATCCAATCAAGTATTCATCACATATCTTATGAGTCAAACAATAACATTCTCTTGAATTCAATAGATCATTATCAATCAACCAGTGTTCATATTGATTGAATTCATTCCAATATCGATATTCAGTTCTTGATTTCATTCTAATAAACCAATATTCCATTTCATACTATCATTTCTTTCATCTTCAACACTTAGTATCATTCTTCTCTTATTCTATTGTCAATAGAATCTCATCAACTATCTATTCATTTCTTTCAATCATTTCTGTTGATTCTATCCATTTCTACTGTTACAATGAATCTGTGATAACTGATAGAATGACAATGAGAAAGAGAAGACAAATTCACATTCATATGGAAATGGATAATACTTTGATATCAATCAAATGATATGACCAATTGGTCTATCATTAGAAAGAGTAATATAGAGAATTCAAACATATGATTCTAGAATGATTCTTAATCTTGTGATTCTGTTCAATGTTGTTTTACAAGGATTCTCAATTAGTTCTTCCATTCTCATCAGATTCCAGTGGCACTCTATAATCAATTTGGTTATGATAAACCATTAGATTTCATTACTCAAGGATCCAAACAATTCAGTGTTGTTTCTTCATTCAAGTTCACTGTTGTTCGATATCTGTTGACTTTGAATGTGAGTGTTCTCTATTCAGATTCTGATATCATTCTATTCCAGAATCCATTTCATTATCTACATTCAATCAATACTACTTCAATCATCTTCCAACAAGATGGTTCAATCTGTACTGGTTTCTTCTTCATTAAACCTACTCCTCTCTCTATTGATCTCCTTGATCATTCTCTTCAAGTTGTTAACATGACAAAGAAAGGAGATCAACATGGAATGATAGAGTCATACAAGACATTCAATCTGACTCCAGTTCTATTACCCAATTCATTATTCATGAATGGTGATCTCTTCTTTTATTCTCATCAGTATTCATGGGATGAAGTATCTCCTTCACTCATAATGATTCACAACAATTACATTAGAGGATATGAATGTAAGAGACTACGAATGCTTGAAATGGGATTGATGAAAAGGAGAGAAAAGGATAATGAATCAAATCTGTATCTTACAGCTGAGAGTTTGTCATTCGATAAAAGAGCCATTCGTTCTCAACTCGAACTCCTTGTTTCTCTTTCAAATCAACTGAATCGAATTCTCATCATTCCTCCAATCAAATGTAGAAAAGGAAAGGGATTCTGTACAATCTGTAATCAAGAAGGACCGTATTGTTATTGGGATGTTCTTCAACAACTGAAGAATGGATACAGAGAATCTGTAAGAATGGATAGGATTATTCATTGTAGTCATTCATGATGAAGAATGAAGCTCCTCAATCACTTAAACATGCAGAAGCAATAGAACCATTCTATTACTTCAATTCATCATGTATGCAACAGTATCATCCTAGAGTGTTAGGATTTCCAGCAAGAACAAATGACTCCAATCCTATTGTGTGTAATGTATGTAATGAGTCTTATTCAGAATGTGTTTTGAACCATTTCATCAACTCAACACATACTCTTGTCAGTTTGTATGTTGATTAAGTGTGTTTGTTCCATATTCATCTCATTGATCTCTATTGAATTGATTATCATAAAGAGAAGTGATAGTTTCACTATATCAAAGAATTGAATTGGAGAAATGCTTATATGAAGATTAATAATGAACAGAAGGATTGGATGACTCCAATTATTCTATATCATTCATTCGAATGGATTATGTCATTCATTTCATGAACACAATCATAAGAAGAGTGAACTAGAAGATGGAATAGTCATTCTTTCTATTGTGGTACAAGATGATCTTAAGAATATGATTCATAGTAGTATTAGATTCCTTTGATGTAGGTCTGATCACTGAAGAAGAATATCAATCTGTGTCATCTCATGCTAATCTGTGTCATATTCGATTCAATCACATGTATCGTTTCAATATGATTGGTATGGAGGGTAGGAACAAGGGAGGATTGATGAATCTGGTTAGTGAGGGATATCCAACATTGTCTCTCATTGCTCTCAGTATCAACAATCTCCGATTTGTTCCTCCTCAATCCAATCAACACTTCATTGGAGTACTCAATGAACCATCAGTAATGGGAGTGGTGAAGGGATATGATAGTCAGTCTCAACATCCCTATTGGTTGGTGGATGTCTCAATCATTCCTTGTGAACCTATCCAACTCAGACTTCCAATGACTTCTTCTGAAACGAATGCCAATTATGGAGGAATTGCTGGATATGCATTTGGAATTGAACCACTTCATTCATCTGTTTGTTCACAATCACTCTCAACAATTCCAATCATTCCACTATTCTCATTCATTCACATCTCCATCAAAACAGAAATGATGATTCATACTGATTCAAATGAAAGAGAAAAGAACAGCATTGAGACTTCTCAGCGGGTCCCCCACACTGGTACTAACTCAACTCGTAATGACTTAGCTTCCTAGATCAGACGGGTTAGGGCGCTTTCCACTAGATATGACCGTTCTTGTTTTCATTTCTTTCACTAACCCTTTTCAACAACACATTCTTATCCTCACATCATCATCTAAGTGATGATACTTGATTGAAAGAATGATTGTTTCATATGAATGTGATTTCATTCTTCATATCCTATTCTGATGAATTGAGATGTTATCCCACTTCCTCATCATCTTCAATACTGATATCAAATGAATTCGTGTATTGAAGAATGATACTTCTGTTGTTTGGAATCAAATGTGAGTGGATTGTGTGATTGTTGATGAATGATTCTCAACAATACTTGATGAAATGAAGTGATGAGTTATCAGATTATGAATTGAGTTGAAACAAATGTCAATCATTCTGATTGTTGATGAGATTTGTGATAGTGTATATGAGAGGAATGATGAAAGAGCCTTTGAATGTTGTGATAAGGATGATTGTGTTGAATGTGTTAAGATGAATGGTGATAATGATATTATGAATGTATCTCCTGATATGTGTTGTAGTAGAGTGTATAGAGATAGAAATGAAGATATGATGATTTTGGTATTGATATGATATTTGATAATTGTGTGTTTGATGAAATCCTTAGTTGTAGATATGTTGTTGATAGGTGTGATAAACAGAAATAGAGTATTGATAAGAGTATAGATGTAATAAGAATATGAGAATGAAATAAGAATAGATGATGATTGAATGATAATAGGAACTAGGAATACTGAATAGAATCACGGGAATGATTGAATCAATCTCATTCTCATCTTCTACAAATCTAAACTAAACAGAATGATATGGATGATGTAGATTGAGATAGATTGTAATGAATATGAATAGAATGAAGTATGAAAGAAAGAATTGGATGAGATAGAAGAATAGAATGAATCCCCGTGAACTCATCATTTCCATCTGAACAAAAGAGTCAAATCTCACACAAATCAACTCATCATCATTTGTCTTGTTCTGAATGGAATGAAACTCGATTATCGATAGATTTGAAGAATTTGTGGTTTGTTAATCAATTCATTACACTTTTGTTATCTCAGTTTTGTTTCTATTATGAGTGATACAACGATACAAGTGGATACTGAAGGATTCTGTTTGGATGGATTTCACCAAAAGTCAATTCAAATGGAGAATCCCTTGTCAACAACCAATGGAAGGGGATTGGTAACCTATGAGAAAGATGGAAAGTCGTATACACTGATAACAACGTTTGTGAATGGAAAGAAGGAAGGAAAGGGTATTCTTGTAGATGGTGATTATGAAGTGGTTGGAAAAGTGAATTTCGTTGATGATAAAGTGATAGATGATTCAAGAAGAGATGAAAGAAATGTGAATGAAGTGAATGAAGAATTGAAGAGGAAGTTGAAAGGGTCTGGAAAGAGTAAGAAATTGAAGATTGTGAATGGAAAGAAGAGATGGAATTGGTGGATAATGTTGTGGATTGTTGTTGGATTGATAGGAATGATAGTTGGTTATGAATTGGTGTGGTATGTGATAATGATGATTCGAGGTTCAGGTAATGTGGTGATTCATAACTATGAAGAATATCGTCATCTGCCGTCATTTGTTCATAGTAATATCCGTAATCTGGAATTCAGTGAAGGAGCATGTGTATCTGTTTCAAGTTTGTCATTGAGTTCATTTGTGAATTGTGAGTCAGTAGTGATAAAAGAGAATGCATTGATGAATGTACGATGGGTAGAAGCAAAAGGATTGAAGCGATTGAAGAAGATTGAAGTGGGATTGGGATGTCTGTTGAATGTGGATAGGTAAGAGAAGAGAGAAGGAATGATGTGTAGATTTGAGATTGATGATAGTAGTGTGGTGGAATGGAGATGGTATGTGGATGATTTGAATAGAATTCCTGAGGTAGTAAGTGGATTGGTATTTGAAGAAGGAAGATGTGATGAGATAGAAGAGTTGATTGTGAATGAGAATGAATGGAAGAATGTGAGAAGTATTGAAGTGAAAAGGAATGGATTGAAAGGAGTGATAAGTGTGAATGTGAATGGATTGAATGGATTGGAATTGTTGAAAGTGGAGAATGGAGGATTGAAGAATGTGGAGAGAATTGTGATTGGATCGAATTCATTGAATGGAGAAATGGTATTTGATATGGGAGAGGATGTATGGAAGAATGTGAAGAGTATTGAGATTGGTTCAGGATGTTTAAGAAGAGTATCAGGAGAATGGATTGATTTGTCTAGACTTGATGATATTGAGAGAATGATAATTGGAAGTGATAGTGTGAATGGAATTGTGAATATGAGAATGAATGGATTGAATGATTTGATTGAAGTTGAGATTGGAAGTGGAAGTCTAATGACAATTGAAAGGATTGAGATTGGATATGATTCATTGTCATCTGTTGGTTGTATAGATATGAGTCGATTTGTGAATATGAAGGAATTGATAATCAGATCTGGATCATTAGGTGAAATTGAGAGTTTGAGATTGAATGGATTGGAAAGAATGGAAGTGGGATTGGGTAGTTTGAGTGGAGTGAAGGTGTTGGAGATTGGTGATAATTCGTTGAATGATAGAGAGTTTAAGAGTCTAGATCTGAGAACATTTGAGAGTGTGGAGAGAATTGAGATTGGAAGGAATTCGTTAATGAATGTTGAGAGTGTTTTGATTGATGGTATTAGTTGTTTGCGTGAATGGATTGTGGGTTCGAATAGTCTTGAGATGGTGCAAAGGTGAGTGAATGAGAATGAAATGATGAATAGAATGAATGGAGAAGATGAAATGAATTTGAGTGTATTTGAGAATCTGAATAGAATGAGAATGGGATGTAATAGTTTTGAGGGAATAAGGAGTGTGCGAATGAATGGATTGAATGAATTGATTGAGTTGAGTATTGGAAGTGGTAGTTTGAATAGAGTTGAAAGTGTTGAGATTGGATCGAATTCTTTGAATTCTCTTTCACATTTGGACATGAGTTCATTATCGAAAATGAGAAGATTGGATATTGGTTCAGAATCAATGAATGAATTGAGAGTATTGAATGTGAGAAGACTAGTGGATCTGAGAAGAATGAATATTGGAGAATCAAGTCTTGTGAGTATTGAAGAGTGATGATTGATTGAAAGAGTGATGAATAGAGTTGAAGTGGATGATGATGTTATTATGAATTGGAGACCAAGAGTGAATTCAAGTAGTCAATTGAATCGAATTCCTCGGAATGTGATTGGATTGATTGTGAATGATAACAGTTGTAATGATTTGAGAGAATTGGATTTGAGTCGATTTGAGATGTTAGAGAGTATTGAGATTGGTTCAAATGCTTTGAAGAATGTGAAGAATGTGAGTATGAATGGATTGAATGAATTGAAATCAATTGAGATTGGAAATGGTGGATTGATTGGAGTAGAAAGAGTGGATATTGGATCCAATTCTCTCAATTCAATCTCTTCATTTGATTTCAGTTTGTTTTCAAATGTGAAAGTGATTGAGATTGGACATGAATCAATGAATCAAGTAGTGAATGTGACAGCAAATCGATTAGGAATGTTACAGAATGTGAGAATTGATGATGATAGTTTGAAGAATACAAGAAAGTGAGAATGAAATGAATGAATGATGATTAGATTCTCAATTGATGATAGTAGTGTTGTTGAATGGAATGTATCGATTGATTCATCAGATCGATTGATTTCAATTCCTGGTGTGATTAGTGGTTTGAAAGTAGTAGGAAACAGTTGTAATGAATTGAGAGAATTGGATTTGAGTCGATTTGAGAATGTGAAGAATGTTGAAATTGGTTCAAATGCTTTGAAGAATGTGTTGGAATTGAATATGAAGAATATGAGTCGATTAGAGAGTATTGAAGTGGGAATGAAGTCATTGATTGAATGTTCATCATTCTCAAGTATGGGAGATGTGAATCTGAATAGAGTGAAGATTGGAGATGATTCATTTGGAAATGGATCTGTATTTGAATTGGATGAAGAATGTGGAATTGAGGAAGTGGAGATTGGAAAGGATTGTTTCAAAGGGAATATGGATAAGGAGGATTCTCTTGGATTTGTGATGAAGAAACTGAATGATATGAAGCGAATTGATATTGGAAGTGGATCATTTCGTCATTTCAATCGGTTTGAATTGTCAGGTGAATTGAATGGATTGGAATTGATGTGTAGAATGTAGAAAACTGATTGAAGTGAGTATAGGAGAGAATAGGATGAATGGACGTCGATTGAGTGAGGATGATGAAGGAATGATGTTCAGTGGAGTGAAAGCATTGAGAGTAGAAAGTGAGAATGAATGATGAGAATGATGAATCAGATTTGATAGGATTGGAGGAGATGGTGATTGGATCGAATTCATTCCCTGTAGCGACTTCAATGACATTGAGAATGCTTCCAAATGTTCGAGAGATTGTATTGAGTAATAACACATTGAATGAAGTAGAAGAGTTGTTCCTGAGTGGAATTGGAGATGGAGGGAAGTCGATTGTTCAACTGAGCAACAATACACTATTGAATCTGAAGAGTATCACGATTGGAGATGATTCAGATAATGAGATTGCTGAATCGATTCGAAATCATGTGAATGAGAATCCTGGTTCAAATGTGAGTATTGTTGTGGATCCTATTCTTCCAAATCAGATATTCAAAGTGAGAAATGAGAATGAGATGAGTGATATTCCAAGTGATGTGAAGATTCTATCATTTGATGATAACACTTGGAATGATGAGAGTGTGAGTGTATTGAATGTGAGTAATTGGAGGAGTATTCGGAATGTGTCAATTGGATGGAACTGTCTTGAATCTGTGAATCATGTTGAAGCTCGAGGATTAGGTGAATTGGAAGCATTCAATGTTGAAGAGAATAGTCTGTTGAATGCAATGTCATTCTCAATTGATTACTCTTCTGTTGTATCTCGAAAGGTGATTGTGAGGAGTATGAGTGAATTGAATGAAATGTCGATAGCTGTGAGCAAGTTGGTGATAGGAGATGATAGTTGTAATGAATTGTTGAGTGAAGAAGAAGAAGTGTTGAATCTGAGTCGATTTGTGAATGTAAGAAGGATATTGATTGGATCGAATGCTTTGATGAATGTGAGAAAGGTGATGGCAAGAGGATTGTTGAATCTGGAATCATTGGAGATTGGAAGTGGATCTCTTGTGAATGTGAGAGAGTTTGAGATTGATGTTGGAAGTGTTGTGAGATGGAGTTATGTGATTCGAGATAGTGTGATTGTTGATCTGATTCCTTATGTGGTGAGTGATTTGGTGATTGCTGACAATTGTTGTAATGAAGTCAACTTCACTTGTCTGGATCTGAGTCGATTTGTGAATCTGAGATCGATTCGTATTGGTTCGAATTGTCTGAATCATGTGAGGAGTGTGTTGACAGAAGGTCTGATTCATCTGGAATCATTGATTGTGGGAGAGAGAAGTCTGATGAATGCAGGAGAGATTGAAATGAGTAATAGTGTTGATATTGAATGGGTTTATGAAGCGAATGATATGATGAGTGTTGTGAATGCTCCTTCTGTGATCAGTAAGTTGATGATTGCTGACAATTGTTGTAATGAAGTCAATTTCACTTCTTTGGATTTGAGTCGATTTGTTCATTTGAAGTCATTGGTGATTGGAAAGAACTCTCTGAATGAGATTGTGACAATCACAGGTGTTGAATATGAATTGTTGAATGAAGTGATTATTGGTGAGAATAGTCTGAGTTCATTGAGTCATTCGTGAGGAATTGAGTGTTGATTGATGACTAGATACACAGTGAATAATCGCAATACCTTGTTGAGTATTCCTTGGGATGTAACTGCACTGACTGTAACTGACAATTCATGTAATGATAATAACATTACTGTGGTTGATTTGAGTTCATTCAAGTTTCTTCGAAGTGTTGTGATTGGTAATAGCTGTTTCCAGTATGTTCAGATATTCTCGATAGTGGGACTCAATTGGCTTGAATCAGTCAGTATTGGTGGTAAGAGTTTTGGGAGTGACGGTTCATTATGGGAAGTTAGTGAGTTGAAGATTGTGAATTGTCCACAATTGAAGAGTTTGAGTATTGGAGGCTGTTCGTTTTTTCGACACAATGGATTTGAATTGTCTGAGTTGCCTCAACTGATATCTGTTGTAATGGGTAATTATGGTTTTTATAATGCTCGTAATGCAGTATTCAGAGGTATGAATGATGGAAGAGATGGATTGTAGACTTGCCATCATTGGAGACTATTGATCTAGGAAATGATGTCTTCCAGAATGCAGAATATGTAGTATTTGAAAGTATGTGATAATAGGAATTGAACATATCAGATCTTCCTAAGTTGACAGTGTTACGATTACGAGAATATTGCTTTGTTGGTTCGACTTCTACAAAGACAACTGATGTAATTCCCTATTACTATAAGAATACTCTTATCATGAGGAGTATGTATGTTAACAGTTCTAATCATCAGATCTACCATCTTTGACAATGTTAAGCATTAGTGATGATGTATTTAGGAATATGGGATTTGTAAGGTTAGAAAGTATCACATTTGGAAGTATCAAACAATAGATGTTAGATCACCTCTCACTATCCAAGGATCCAGTTCTAATCATTTCCAATACACTCACACTCTTGAAGTGAATAGTTGATGATTGGATTGTTGATTGAGATGTAGATGCATCTAGTCTTGCTCAGTTGATATCATCCAGAAGTGTTTATGTGAAAGCAACAGGTGAAGTGATTGATCTCAGTTCAATTCCATTATCAGTTGAGGATCTGAGGTTTGAGGATTATTCTCAAGTGGATTCAACTGTTCTATCATTCAATCTGTCTCCATTCTCTCATCTCAAATCCGTCACTATTGGAGATGACTCTTTTGGTTCACCAATTGAGTTCATAGCCAATGGACTGAATGAATTGATTTCAATTCATATTGGAATGAACTCATTCACAAGGAGCAGAATGTCTTGTGCTGAAAGATGGAATCGAGAGTTTCATGTGAAGAACTGTGGATGTCTGAGAGAATTGATTATTGGACGATATTCATTCTCTGATTATTGTGTATTCGATCTATCCAATCTTCCTCAACTCAGAACCATCTCCATTGGAACTGTTGATCAATCTTATAACTTCTATTATGCTTATGATGTTGATTTGATTGGTGAGAATGAGTGTGAGAAATGATTGAAAGACTTGCCTTCACTTGAATCCATATCTATTGGAAGCTATTCATTTGGTGGTTGTCATTCAGTTCGATTTGAGAGTAATGATTGAATGAAGGAGTAATAATCAGATCTACCAAGATTTCAATCCATGTATCTGTTTGAAGGAACATTTGAAGGAGATGGAGGAGATGATCGTAAATCGAATAACACAGCTCCTTTCAATTATCGAAACACTCTAACAATGAAGAGTGATGAATAGAAGCAAGAATGATGATTAGATCTGAATCATCTTATTTCAATGCATATTCCTTCCAATTGTTTCAGGTATATTGGATCTGTTGTTTTGGAGAGTATGAGTAATGAATTGAGTTGAGAGTAGATATTCCAGTTCTTTCTTCAGGTATTATCACTAGCAGTGGTAATTATCAATTTGAGAGTGTTTATGAATTGAATGCAACGAGTCTGATTAACAGTTGAAGATAAGATGTAGATGCTGTTGCTCTTGAATCGTTTATTCGAAGCCGAAGTTCTTATGTCTAGTCCATTCGATAGTCTGTTTGTTCCAAGTCATGAGTTGTAACCTGATTCTCAGATTCAAATGATCTATCAACAAACAAGAGAAATCTCCTTATCATTATCCATTCTCTGTTCTTCTTCAATTCTCTTCGCTTTGTTCCTCTGCCTCTCTCTTCAATCGATCCTTTTCCTTTTGGGCTTCCACTTTCACAGAATCAATCCTAGTTCTCATCTTGAATTCCATTTCTTACAAAGGAGGTTTATTCAAGAGTATAACCAACACACTCATATTGTCTTTGCTTCCTCGTTCAAGACTCAAATCAATGAAACTAGACAAGGCATCTTGTAATCGTTCATAACTCTGCTACAAATCACATCATTCACATATGATAACCATCAACTCTGTTAACACTTCTCTCACTTCATCCATATCATCGTTGATTATCCTCCATAACTATCAAGAATCGAAGAAACCAATCATCTCATCGAAACTCATTGATGATGCTATCTAGTCATCCTTTCATGTGGAGAGTTGAAATCCAAAGGATATTTCTATCTCATTTCTCAACCCTTGGATTATCATCATAATACAATAATATCCAGATTGTCAAGAGAACACTTCCTTTTCAACAACTGGTTTATCCAAGATAGTCGGCATTCAGTGATGGATGGGAGTGAGGTCTTATACTAGCTGACATCAGACCTTATCGATGATATCAGTTGGTTGAGAGAAATCAAGTGAACAATTGGAATCAATGTGAATACAACCATAACCGAAAACAGTATTGGATACTGAGATTAATATGTATTGCATTTGATTGAGCATAGCATTGATGTGGCTAGAGTATAGTATCGTTTATCAAAACAACAGATTATCCTTTAGCATTAGAAACAGTATTGGATTAATCATTGTTTGAGAATAGAGATGTGAAGAAGGTGTAAATAGTACTTTGATGATTGTAATGAATGGATAATTGAATCGAAAAGGATTGTTCCAAATGAATGATCGATTCGATGATTTGCCTTGAATGATTATTGAGTAGTGCATCTGACTAAATGGAAGAATAAACATTTCACTTTGTTCTTAATCACCTATCAGGTTGACTCGAAATGGTAAAGTAAATCTGCCATTTTGATCACCTATTTCAAAGTTATCCTTATAGCTACCCAGAGTTAAAGGCCCATGTTGGTGATGGTTTGTTTGCCTTCAATTTGTAGGTGATATACGTCATAACCTTGGTACTATTAATTGAACTTGTTGACATAATCTCATGTGTTATCATCTGTTTACATGAATCAGCACCAATCAAATTGTTTTATACATTACTGACACCATTCAGGGTTGTTTTACATCTTGATAACTATACCATCTTCTGTATTTTTAGTTAGTTATGTGTGAATTATTATTGTGAGTACTTTAATACAGTTGTTGGGAGAGAGAGGTGGAAGGTTCGTAGCACCTCTCTTCCGAATCATATAGCCTCTTTGTCTGTTTTCGTAGAACAAACAGTGACGGTATTATTTGTATACTTTCTGTAATTTGTATCCGCTTCCATTAGTATGTTGTGCAGCAAGTTTTCTTTCTATTCATTTGATTCTGAATGTATTGCTGTAATGATTCAGCATCTATCTTGTAATCAATAGTTCATTCTTACTTGTACTATTTAATTGATTGACTCTTCTAAACGCAAAACTGTCACCCATTTGAATATCGTCTTCTGATAGACTTGGAATATCTAGTGTATATGTGTTTGCTGTTATTACTCTCTATTTCTACTTTCCCTATCCACCATAAGTTGTTTTCATACCCCTCTATTCGTTGTAATTCTGGAATATCTAATACTTATTCCTTTCCTCACTTTACTTTTCATTGTTAATGAATTTGATTCTCTTGTGGGACAGAAGCCTAATAGAGCCCATGATCCTAATTTGATGTATTGGAGTCGATTCAAGTCTCATTTATCATTCATTCGATTCTCTTACTCTGAAACACAGCAGAATGAAACCACACAAATGAATATATATTCAGATGTATATACTGAAGAGAAGGGAGATTCTTCAATATAAGGGATTCATAACAATAGAATGACCACATTCCAAATGTGAGTTCTCTTAATTGATTACAATTGATAATCACACATTTGCTTCCTTCTCTATTCTTCTTGTCAAGATAGAAGCTATTTGTTCCAACACTCACACTTCTCAATTCATCAAATCCTTCCAATACAAATTTACTCACTTTCTTTAAGCAGTTATTTCCGATTTCAAGGATTTCAATTCTTTTCATATAGTCAATATCAAATACGCGCAATTCATTTCCATAACCATCTTCAAATCGTTTGATTACACCGTATGTTCCTTTGTTCCATCTTCCTCTTCTTATCACTTCTTCATTCTCATTCAATTCCTTTCCAGCTCCATCTCTCAATCCATTCTTCCATTCTCCAATATACACAGGAGAATATCCTTTGAATTCACTTCCATATCCTTCTCTCAATCCATTCTTCCATCCACCTACATACAATGCACTCTTTCCATCATTTCCATATTCTTTACCTTCTCCTTCTCGAACAAATCCTTTCATCATATCTCCTTCAAATCCTCCTTCATATACTCTCATTCCATTCACATCATATTCAATCATACATTCTCCTTTCCATTCTCTCAATACTCTCATCATTACTCCATTCTTGTATTCACATTCTCTAACCATTCTTCCTCCTTCATACTCAAAACACTTACCATTCTTCAATAATCCATCTTCATTATACTCACTCACACTCAACAATTCTCCATTCATATTCACTTCTTTGAAGAATCCATCCATTCTTTCCATTTCAGGATGAATCACAAATCCATTCACCATATCTCCAAACCATACTCCTTCATACACCTTCTTTCCATTATCATCAAACAATCTCATCAATCCATCATCAGTGAATTCTCGAATCACTCTCTTCTTCATTCCATTTTCATACACACATTCTCTCTTCAAGTGTCCTGATTCCACTTCAAAACATATCCCATTCTTCATCCACTTATCATCATATTCACTCACACTCAACAAATCTCCATTCACACTTATCTCTGAATAGAAT
>ENA-OPXC01001791-OPXC01001791.1-human-gut-metagenome-genome-assembly--contig:-NODE-1791-length-14024-cov-2.741714_pt1 | contig 14024 bp, 13 predicted proteins | sample MGYA00241512_ERZ502016 | MGnify/ENA primary metagenome ERZ502016 (study PRJEB25962, sample SAMEA2043043) | human gut metagenome | biome: human gut; feature: human-associated habitat; material: faeces...
CGAGTTTATTGATACAGATCTGTTGATTCAGAAGCAGGAGAACAGACTTTTGCGGGAGATTATCGCAGAAGAAGGTCTGAATGGATTCTTAAGTATTGAGAATCAGGTCAATCGTGATGTGGAAGCGGAACATGCGGTGATTTCCCCGGGAGGAAGCGTAGTTTACTGTGAAGAAGCAATGAAGCATTACAAAGAGATCGGAACCATTGTTTATCTGCATGCGTCATTTGAGGTTATTAATTCCAGACTGAAGAATGCAAAGAAAAGGGGAGTAGCACTTCGGGACGGGCAGACGCTGAAGGATCTATATGACGAAAGAGTAGTATTATTTGAAAAATATGCAGATATTACTGTTTCAGAGGATGGACTGGAGCTGGAAGAAACCATTGAAAATGTAATGGAAGTTTTGGAAAATCAATAAATTTTTTAAAGAAATTATTACAAAAGTTTTACGAAAATGAAGAAAGCAAGATAAATAATTTTGCAATGAATATAGAAATATGCTATACTGATATGTGATATAGAGGATTATTACAAAAAGCTTCATACAAATCCTGAGAGATCTGGAAAGAATAAAAAGTATGAGGTTTTTTATTCATGAAATAATAAAGAGTATGAATAGAGTGTTTGACAGAAGTATAGAACAGGATATATTTCAGAGGGAAAGAAATCGTTAATTGAGGTGCGAAATGGAACAGTATATTATTAAGGGTGGCAATCCGCTGGTCGGCGAAGTCGAGATCGGTGGAGCAAAGAATGCAGCACTGGCAATTCTTGCAGCTGCGATTATGACAGATGAGACAGTTACTATCGATAATCTTCCGGATGTCAACGATATCAACGTTCTGCTGGAAGCAATCAGTGGAATTGGTGCCGAGGTTGACCGTATTGACCGGCACACAGTCAGAATCAACGGAAGCAACATTGAAAATTTTGATATAGAATATGATTACATCAAGAAGATCCGTGCATCTTATTACTTGCTCGGAGCACTTCTTGGTAAGTATAAACATGCAGAGGTACCGCTTCCAGGTGGATGCAACATCGGAAGCCGTCCGATCGACCAGCATCTGAAGGGATTCAGAGCGCTTGGTGCAGATGTAGATATCATGCATGGAGCAATTGTTGCGAAAGCAGATGAACTTCATGGAAGCCATATTTTCCTTGACGTTGTCTCTGTAGGTGCAACGATCAATATTATGATGGCAGCCTCATTGGCTCCGGGACGTACTATTTTGGAAAATGCCGCAAGAGAACCGCATGTAGTTGACGTTGCCAACTTCCTGAACAGTATGGGGGCAAATATTAAAGGTGCAGGTACAGATGTGATCCGTATTAAAGGTGTGGAGAAGCTCCACCGTACAGAGTATTCTATTATTCCGGATCAGATCGAGGCAGGTACATTTATGTTTGCTGCGGCAGCAACAGGCGGAGATGTAACAGTTAAGAATGTAATTCCGAAGCATCTGGAAGCAACTACGGCTAAACTTGAAGAAATTGGATGTGAGGTTGAGGAATTTGATGATGCAGTTCGTGTACGTGCACCAAAGAGACTTCACCGTACTCATGTAAAGACTCTTCCATATCCCGGATATCCTACAGATATGCAGCCACAGATTGCTGTAACTCTGGCACTTGCAGAGGGAACCAGTATTGTAACAGAGAGTATTTTTGAGAACAGATTCAAGTATGCGGACGAACTTTCACGTATGGGAGCAAACATCAAAGTTGAGGGAAATTCAGCAATTATTGATGGTGTGAAGAAGCTTACAGGTGCGAGAGTAAGTGCACCGGATCTGCGTGCAGGTGCAGCCCTGGTGATCGCAGGTCTTGCAGCAGATGGAATCACAGTTGTTGATGATATCGTATATATCCAGAGAGGATACGAGAATTTTGAAGATAAGCTGAGATCTCTCGGTGCTGAGATTGAGAGAGTATCCAATGAGAAAGAAATCCAGAAATTCCGTCTCAGGGTGGGATGATAAAAAATACCAAAAAATTACTTGACATTTGTAAGGGTTAAGTATATTGTATGGTATGCAGCAATCTTAATTAATGCAAGTTAATAATTAGTAATAGCCTTTTATTCAGAGTGGTGGAGATACAAAGGATCTGCGAAGCCACGGCAACCCCTTTAGTGGAGGAAGGTGCCAACCTGAGCGAGTGATCGAACAATAAGAGGATTGTTGAGATAATCAGACAGTCCGATTACTTCGGGCTGTTTCTTTTTGTTAACGGAAAAGTATCAGCGGAGAGAAATAATCTGTTGATACAGTACATAAATGGCTGCGGGTTATTCTGCGGTCGGGAAACAATTGTAAATGAATAAAAAAAGGAGAACACAATGGAGAAAATTTTATTTACTTCTGAATCTGTAACTGAAGGCCATCCGGATAAAATGTGCGATGCCATTTCCGACGCCGTTCTTGATGCAATCATGGAACAGGATCCAATGGGACGTGTTGCATGCGAAACAGCTACAACAACAGGTCTTGTACTGGTAATGGGGGAAATCACAACAACTGCAAATATCGATATTCAGCAGATCGTAAGAGATACTGTTCGTGAGATTGGATATGACCGTGGTAAATATGGATTTGACGCAGATACATGTGCAGTTATCACAGCTCTGGATAAACAGTCTGCAGATATCGCTCTTGGTGTAGATAAAGCACTGGAAGCTAAGATGGGTGAAGATGAGATCAACGCTATCGGAGCCGGAGATCAGGGTATCCAGTTTGGTTACGCATCAAACGAAACAGAAGAATATATGCCATATGCAATCAACATGGCACATAAACTTGCACGTCAGCTGACAAAAGTTCGTAAAGACGGTACATTAACTTACTTAAGACCAGATGGAAAAACTCAGGTTACAGTTGAATATGATGAAGCTGGAAAACCTTTCCGTATCGATACTGTTGTATGCTCTACACAGCATGATCCGGATGTAACTCAGGAGCAGATTCATGAAGATATCAAGAAATATGTATTTGATGAGATTATCCCGGCAGATATGGTAGATGAGAATACACAGTACTTCATCAACCCGACAGGACGTTTCGTAATCGGCGGACCTCACGGTGACAGTGGACTTACAGGACGTAAGATCATTGTTGATACATATGGTGGAGCTGGTCGTCACGGCGGCGGAGCTTTCTCCGGAAAAGACTGCACAAAGGTTGACCGTTCTGCAGCATATGCTGCACGTTATGTTGCAAAGAATATCGTTGCAGCAGGTCTTGCAGATAAATGTGAGATTCAGCTTTCCTATGCAATCGGTGTTGCTCATCCGACATCTATCCACGTAGAAACATTTGGAACAGGCAAACTTTCTGATACAAAACTGGTTGAGATTATTCGTGAGAACTTTGACCTTCGTCCGGCTGGAATCATTAAGATGACCTGAGAAGACCGATTTACAGACAGACAGCTGCTTACGGACACTTTGGTCGTACAGATGTAGATCTTCCATGGGAACATCTTGACAAGGTTGATGATCTTAAGAAATATCTTGCATAATTGATAGCAGGGAAGATATTGCAGCAACTGTGAAAATACAGTTGTGAGAAAATTGAAATACAAAAAAGAGAAAACAGGAATTATCTGTAAATATCTGACAGATGATTCCTGTTCTTTTTATAGAAAATTTAGATATGGCAAAGAGACTTTATGATATAATATTTTTAAGCTGTCCGGATTGGATAAGGCTGCTGTTTTGTGCCTTGTAATGGAAATGGGAAACTTGTTTGATCCGGTTAAATAAAAAAGATAAAGGATGATTCAAATGAAGTTAAAGACAAGGATCATAGTGGGGTTCGGCATGAGCATTCTGGTTCCGCTGCTTTTATTTTCAGCAACTTTATATGGATTAAGCCATACGAAATTTGCGCAGCAGGCAAAGAATTCTTCAGAGGTTGTGTATGATATTTCTGTTGGAGAATCAGCCAACAGCCAGACTCAGGTAAAATTGATAGCCAAAGATGTATTATTTACGGCGACGGTAATTCTGGTTTTTACATCTTTGTCGATAGGGTTGTGGATATACAGAAGCATTGCAACACCACTGGTAAAATTAAAGAAAGCGACTCAGAATATCAAAGAGGGAAATCTGGACTTCGTTCTGGAAGTAGAGGGAGATGACGAATTCTCAGAGCTTTGCAGAGATTTTGAAGAGATGAGAAAACGGCTGAAAGAGTCGGCAGAAGAGAAAGTTCTTTTGGATAAAGAGAACAAGGAACTGATCAGTAATATTTCCCACGATCTTAAAACACCTATCACCGCAGTGAAAGGATATGTAGAAGGCATTATGGATGGGGTGGCAGACACTCCGGAGAAAATGAATCGTTATGTAAAGACCATCTATAACAAGACGAATGAGATGGATCATCTGATTAACGAGCTGACCTTTTATTCCAAGATTGATACAAACAGAATTCCATATACATTCAGTAAACTGAATGTAGAGGATTATTTCAGCGACTGTGCGGAAGAAACAGGACTGGAACTGGAAACAAGAGGAATAGAACTGGTATATGCGAATTATGTGGAGAGTGGCGTACAGGTAATCGCAGATGGTGAACAGATCCGTCGTGTAATCCATAACATTATCAGTAATGCCATCAAATATATGGATAAACCGAAGGGAATCATTCAGATTCGTGTTAAAGACGTAGGTGATTTCATACAGGTTGAGATAGAGGATAATGGAAAAGGAATAGCTGCAAAAGATCTTACATCTATTTTTGACCGTTTTTACAGAACGGATGTGTCGAGAAATTCTTCCAAGGGTGGAAGCGGAATCGGACTTTCCATTGTAAAGAAAATTCTTGAGGATCATGGTGGAAAGGTCTGGGCTACAAGCAGACTTGGAATTGGCACGATTATGTATTTTGTACTTAGAAAGTATCAGGAGGTACCAATGAAATGAGCAGGATTTTAATCATAGAAGATGAAGAGGCAATTGCAGATCTGGAGAAGGATTATCTGGAGCTTTCCGGATTTGAAGTTGAAATCTGCAACAGAGGAGACACCGGACTGGCACGTGCGCTGAATGAAGAATTTGACCTGATTATTCTGGATCTGATGCTTCCGGAAGTGGATGGCTTTGATATCTGCAGGCAGGTAAGACAGGAAAAAAATACTCCTATCATCATGGTATCTGCAAAGAAAGATGACATAGATAAAATCAGAGGTCTGGGACTGGGGGCAGATGATTACATGACAAAACCATTCAGTCCAAGTGAACTGGTAGCCAGAGTCAAGGCACATATGGACAGATATAATCGTCTGATCGGTTCCAATGTACGCAAAAATGATATTGTGGAGATCCGCGGGATCAAGATTGATAAGACTGCACGCCGCGTATGGGTAAACGGAGAGGAGAAAACATTTACTTCCAAGGAATATGATCTGCTTACCTTCCTTGCAGAGAATCCGAACAGAGTGTTTACCAAGGAAGAGTTGTTCCGGGAAATCTGGGATATGGAATCTGTGGGAGATATTGCAACAGTCACTGTCCATATCAAGAAGATCCGGGAGAAAATTGAATTTAATACTGCAAAACCTCAGTATATTGAAACAATCTGGGGCGTAGGATACAGATTTAAAGTTTAACTGAATCAGGGAAGTTCCATATTTCAGGCACGAAAAGGCAATAATCAGTGGGAAATTTGGAATGAGTATTGGAAATTTAGACGCAAGATTGTTCGAGAAATCAACTTGTTGGCACAATAGTATAAAAAGGAAAAAAATGGAAAGATTATATAAAAAATTAAAAAGCTATGGACAGTCTGACTATTATCCGTTTCACATGCCGGGGCATAAGAGAAACCGGGCATCTTCAGCAGATGATTTTCTTTTTGAGAGAGATATTACAGAGATTTCAGGATTTGACAATCTTCATCATGCGGAAGGGATTTTGAAAGAAGCACAGGAATATGCAGCTCAGATTTATGGGACAAAGAAATGTTTCTTCAGTGTAAATGGAAGTACGGCGGCTCTTCTGGCAGCAGTCAGTGCAAGTGTAAAGAAAGGCGGGAAGATACTTGTCGCAAGAAACTGTCACAAGGCTGTTTACCATGCATTGTATTTACGTGAGCTTCAGCCGGTCTATATTTATCCACATGAAGATCAGAGACTGGGGATAAACGGAGGAATTTCTCCTGAACGTGTGGAAAGATATCTGGAAGAAAATACGGATGTGCAGGCTTTTCTGCTTACTTCGCCTACATATGACGGCGTTGTGTCTGATATAAAGACAATTGCAGAAGTTGTACACAGACATAAGATTCCTCTTATTGTGGATGAAGCACATGGTGCACATCTTCATTATTCTAAATATTTTCCGGTGTCTGCTGCTGATCTGGGAGCTGACATTGTAATACAGAGTTTCCATAAAACGCTGCCATCTATGACTCAGACGGCGGTGCTTCATATATGCAGTGATATGGCAGATGTGGAAAAGATAAAGAGATTTATGGGGATTTACCAGACCAGCAGTCCGTCGTATATTCTGATGGCGAGTATGGATGCATGTATGGATAAACTGAGAAAAGACGGGCAGCAAATGTTTCGTGAATTTACCTTCAATCTGGAGAAGGCCAGACAGCGTCTTTCAAAGTGTGAAAAAATAAAACTGATCGAAGGTTCTATGATCGAAGGCAGTGGAATCTATGATTTTGACAGATCCAAGCTGTTGTTCTCCACAGTCGGAACTTCTGTTAACGGACGCCTTCTCCATCAGATACTTCGTGACAGATATCATATTGAAATGGAAATGGCGGCTGAGAAATATGTTCTTGGAATTGCAGCAGTGGGAGATACAGAAGAGGGATTTGAGAGACTGTGTACTGCAATTGAAGAGATTGATGCAGAGATACAGCAAACAGATGAGTCGGAGGAATCGCAGTATCATACTTCTCATGCGAGAATGACACAGCTTATGACAATTTCTCAGGCAGTGGATGCGCAGCAAAGGCGATATTCTCTGAAAGAAAGTGTTGGCAAAGTCAGTGCAGAGTTTGCTTATCTGTATCCGCCCGGAATTCCGATTATTGTGCCGGGAGAGCAGATAACTGGACAATTTGTAAGAAATGTGAGAAGATACATGGAACAGGGGCTGGAAGTACAGGGACTCAGTGATACATCTGCTGAAACAATCTGCGTAGCTGCCCGAAATGAAATTGGACAGGAAGAATACAGTCCGGCAAAGGAATAACATAACAGATATGGGAAAGATTTTTTACATCATGGGAAAGAGTGCATCCGGAAAAGACAGAATCTATTCACTTCTGGCCGCACATAAAGAATTGAATCTGAAAACACTTATTCTGTATACAACCCGCCCGATCAGGGTAGGAGAGCAGGATGGAAAAAATTATTATTTTGTAGATGACGGAAAACTGGAAGAATTCAGAAAAAACGGAAATCTTATCGAGGAGAGAGCATATCATACGGTTTATGGGATATGGACTTATTTCACTGCAGATGATGGTCAGGTGAACCTTGCAGATTCCGATTATCTGGGAATCGGTACTCTGGAGTCATTTAAAAAGATGCGTAAATACTATGGGGAAGATGCAGTCTGTCCTGTTTATGTCCAGGTAGAAGATGGAGAAAGACTGAGTCGTGCTCTTAATAGAGAGAGAGAACAGGAAAATCCAAGATATGAGGAAATGTGTAGAAGATTTATTGCAGATCAGTCGGATTTTTCAGAGGAAAATATTCTGAACGCAGGGATAGAGAAACGTTTTCAGAATATAAATCTTGATGACTGTGTGAAAGAAATCGCAAATTATATAAAGTCTGTGCAATAGTTCTTCTTTTATGGTATAATATCTTACAAAACGGACTGGTGAGGTGATTCTTATGATGGGATTTAACAATATTATCGGACATGAAGAGATTATCGGACATTTAAAAAATGCAATAGATGCGGGAAAAATATCGCATTCTTATATTTTTACCGGCGAACCAGGTTCTGGTAAGAAGCTCCTTGCAGGGACTTTTGCGGCAACACTTCAGTGTGAGGCCGGAGGTACAGAACCCTGCCAGAAATGCGACTCCTGCAAAAAGGCGATGGGTAAGAATCATCCGGACATTATTATGGTCAGTCATGAGAAACCTGGAACGATCACAATTGACGAGATCAGGGATCAGGTGATCAATGATATAGATATCAGACCATATTACAGTCCTTACAAGATTTATATTATTGCAGATGCAGATCTTATGACACCACAGGCACAGAATGCTCTTCTTAAAACAATTGAAGAGCCGCCGGAATATGCAGTGATTCTTTTGCTGACTAATAATATCGGGGGACTGCTGCCGACTATTCAGTCAAGATGTGTTCGTCTTGATCTGAAGGTAGTGGATGACGGTCTTGTAAAGAAATATCTGATGGAGCATCTTCATGTTCCGGATTACCAGGCGGAGATTGACGCATCCTTTGCACAGGGCAGTATTGGAAGGGCAAAAGAAGCAGCTACTTCTCAGGAGTTTGCAGAGATGACTCAGAATGCACTGAGGATTCTTAAATATGCAAACACCATGGAAGTTTATGAACTGTCAGATGCGATCAAGAGCCTTTCAGGAGAGAAACAGAACATTAATGATTATCTGGATATTTTCCAGTTCTGGTTCAGAGATGTCCTGATGTTTAAGGCAACACAGGAGATTGACAATCTGGTATTTAAACAGGAAATTAATTTTATCAGAGAACAGGCAAAGCAGCGTTCCTACGAGAATCTGGAGAACATTCTGGATTCTATTCAGAAGACAAAGGTACGTCTGAAAGCAAATGTTAATTTTGATCTGGCATTTGAATTGCTGTTCCTGACGATCAGGGAGAAATAGAATGACAAAAGTAGTAGGCGTAAGATTTCGTAATGTAGGCAAGATTTATTATTTCAGTCCTAAAGATTATGAAATTAAAACAGGCGATCACGTGATCGTGGAGACAGCCCGGGGAATTGAATACGGGAAAGTCGTACTTGCACCAAGAGAAGTAGGTGAGGAAGATGTTGTTCACCCTCTCAAAGAAGTTCTTCGTGTGGCAACAAAGGAGGACGACGAGAGAGAGGCACAGAACAGAGTCAGAGAGAGAGAGGCATTTAAAATCTGTCAGAAGAAGATTCGTGAACATGGTCTGGAAATGAAACTGATAGATGCAGAGTATACATTTGATAATAATAAAGTGCTGTTTTATTTCACTGCTGACGGCAGAATTGATTTTCGCCAATTGGTAAAAGATCTGGCAGCAATTTTTAAAACGCGTATCGAACTTCGCCAGATTGGTGTTCGCGATGAGACAAAGATTCTGGGAGGAATCGGTATCTGCGGAAGATGTCTGTGCTGCCACACATATCTGTCTGAGTTTGCACCTGTATCCATAAAGATGGCAAAAGAGCAGAATCTGTCCCTTAACCAGACAAAGATTTCCGGTGTGTGCGGAAGACTGATGTGCTGCCTGAAGAACGAGCAGGAAACATATGAAGAGCTGAATAAAAAGCTTCCGGGACTGGGAGATACAGTTACAACTCCGGATGGGCTTACCGGAACTGTACACAGTGTAAACGTGCTTCGTCAACGTGTAAAGGTAATTGTAGAGATCAATGACGAGAAAGAAATTCAGGAATTTCCGGTAGATGACCTGAAATTCAGACCGAGAAAGAAGAAAGTCAAAGTCTCTGAAAAAGAATTAAAAGAACTTGGAAATCTGGAAGATAAAAAAGGAGATTCCAAATTAAATGACTGATCAGCTGGTAAAAGATAATGAACGTATAGATGATCTTCAGAACGGATATTATGTGATACAGGATCCGGATAAATTCTGTTTTGGGATGGATGCAGTTCTTCTTTCCGGCTTTGCAAAAGTAAAAAAGGGTGAGACTGCTCTGGATCTGGGAACAGGAACGGGAATTATCCCGATCCTGCTTAAAACCAAAACAAATGGGAAACACTTTACAGGTCTTGAGATTCAGAAAGAGTGTGCAGATATGGCCGGACGCAGTGTCAGATATAATCATCTGGAGGACGATGTTGAGATCGTACGGGGTGATATTAAGGAGGCTGCTGATATTTTTGGGGCAGCTTCTTTTGATGTAGTGACAAGTAATCCGCCTTATATGATCGGACAGCATGGACTTCGCAATCCGGATATGCCAAAAGCAATTGCCAGACATGAAGTACTCTGTAATCTGGAGGATGTGGTGAGCCAGGCATCAAAGGTTCTGAAAGAACGTGGAAGATTTTATATGGTTCACAGACCGTTCAGACTGGCTGAGATTATGAATGTTCTCACAAAGTATCGTCTGGAACCGAAAAGGATGCAGCTTGTATATCCATACATAGACAGAGAACCAAACATGGTTCTGATCGAGGCATTAAAGGGAGGAAATTCCAGAGTTACAGTGGAACCTCCTCTGATCGTATATAAAGAGCCGGGAGTCTATACAGAAAATATACTGAAGATTTATGATATGATTTAACCGAATTTTATTTGCAAAGTAATATGAGAGGAAACAAATTATGAGTGGTAAATTGTATTTATGTGCAACACCCATAGGAAATCTGGAGGATATTACACTCCGGGTACTTCGAACATTGAAAGAAGTGGATCTTATTGCAGCAGAGGATACCAGAAACAGTATTAAACTGTTGAACCATTTTGATATAAAAACACCTATGACCAGTTATCATGAGTACAACAAAATTGATAAGGCATATGTTCTGATCAGTAAAATGCAGGAAGGGCAGAATATTGCACTGATCACAGATGCGGGAACTCCGGGGATCTCAGATCCGGGAGAGGAGCTTGCGGCAATGTGTTATGAAGCGGGGATTGAAGTAACTTCTCTTCCGGGACCTGCTGCCTGTATCACTGCCCTGACTCTGTCCGGACTTCCAACCAGAAGATTCGCTTTTGAAGCATTTCTTCCGGCAGATAAAAAAGAAAGACAGCTTATTCTGGAAGATCTGAAAACTGAGAAAAGAACGATCATTTTATACGAAGCGCCGCACCATCTGATCAAAACATTGCAGCTTTTGTTTGATACACTTGGTGACAGACGCATTACGATCTGCCGGGAGCTGACAAAGAAATTTGAGACAGTCATGCCAACGACACTTGCAGAGGCACTTTCCTATTATGAAGCAAATGAGCCGCGCGGTGAATATGTGCTTGTGATTGAAGGAAAGAGCCGGGAAGCGGTTTTAGCAGATCAGCGGGCTGTTTATGAAGAAATGTCCATGGAAGAACATATGGCATTGTATGAGGAGCAGGGAATGGATCACAAGGAAGCGATGAAGGCGGTTGCAAAAGACCGGGGGATCAGCAAACGAGAGGTTTACAATTATTTAATAAATGTAAAAAAATAGGGAATTCTATTTACAATGCAATCCGTGCATATTATAATCATGTAGCAAAGAGCGCCAATAGAATAATGGAATACTTATTTTACGAATTTTAAAGGAGAACGAAATATGTTAGAAAGAGTTGTAGAAATTATCAAAGAGCAGTTAAATCTGGATGGAGTGGAAATTACAGAAGATTCTTCTTTCAAGGATGACTTAGGAGCAGATTCCTTAGATTTATTTGAACTTGTTATGGCATTTGAAGAAGAATACGGTGTTGAAATCCCTTCTGAAGATTTAGAGAAGATCACTACTGTAGGTGATATTGTAGAGTATATGAAATCAAAAGGTGTAGAAGCTTAAGTATTCTATGTGAAGAGATATACCGCAATCAGCTTATAAAAAACGAACGATCAGGAAACTCGCTATCACGCCCGCCAGGGTTGCAACAAGTGCACCGGGCAGTGTGTAGCGGGTTTTCTTTATTTTTGCAGCCATAAAATAAACGGACATGGTGTAAAAGATAGTTTCGGTCGAACTCATGATGAGGGAGGTCAGAAGTCCGGTCCGGCTGTCCGGTCCATATTCCTTGAAGATATCAAGGACAAGCCCGGTTGCGGCAGAAGAGGAAAACATTTTGATGAGCAAAAGGGGCATGATCGGAGCAGGAATATCAGCACCGGAAAACAGCCGGATGCACAGACTGCCCACAAAATCCAGAAAGCCGGAAGCCCGAAGGACTCCAACTGCGATCATCAGTCCGATCATCGTGGGTGCGATTGAGATAACAGTCTGCATACCAGACCTGGCACCTTCTAAAAATTCATCATAGACATTGACATGTGCACTGATCCCATATGCTACGATATAGAAAATAAGAAGTGGGATGATGATATTGGAGAGATTCGCAAGAATGTTCATGGCTCAGGTCCTTTCCGTTTTATATATTTATGCATGAAAAGCAGACGACAGATTTTTACTAAAATGACGGCTATGTACCACATGATTGGTATATCAGGTTACATTTAAGAAGGACTTCTGTCGGCAAATTTGATAAACAAAATGCCCGCAAGCGTGGAGCAGGTCGTGGCAAGTATGGCGGGCATGATAATAGAAGTCGGTGTTACGCTGCCATATTGGCTGCGATAGACGATGATATTAACCGGAATGAGCTGCAGGGAAGAAATATTCAGGATCAGGAAGTTGCACATTTCATTGCTGGCAGCAGTCGGATCCTTGCAGGTTTTGTTGTTTCGCTGTATTTTGCCAAGCTCCTCCATGGCTTTCAGCCCCGCAGGGGTACATGCCCAGCCCAGTCCTAGAATGTTGGCGACCACATTGGTGGAAATGTATTCGAGAGCAATATCTTCATAGCGCAGGCGCGGAAACAGAAACAAAAGAAACGGGCGGAGCTTTTTCGTCATGGATGCGATAATGCCCGCTTTTTGGGCGATCTGCATGAGCCCGACCCAGAGTGCCATGACACCAAGCATTGTAATGCAGAGTGTTACGGCTTCTCTTGCGCTGTCAAGCGCCGCATTACTTAGTTCTGCCATATGTCCTGTCAGCGATCCGTAAATAATGCCAATGATGATCATAAATGCCCAGATATAATTCAGCATATATATTCCTTTCCTGCATGTTCTGCTATTTCAGTATATGAGGCAGGGCATGGGCAAAATACCGATGGAAGTTGTGGCGCAAACAGAATAGTTGACTTCAAGATATGAAAATGGAAGGGATATCGGAAGCACTTAAAAAAGCAACGGGCATAATCCCATATACATTTTTAAATGATTACATGTTTCGGGTAATTTTGCAGAAACACAAAAATGTATTACGTTCCATTGTATGTGCTTGCCTGAAGCTATGATAACGTAGCAAAAGGAGATGAATACATCAATGTCAAACCGGTATATCATATCGGATTTTTAAACTATACGATTTTCCCGGAATATCCGGAATTTTATGCAAAATACCGAATGATGAACATCAAAAATCATAATGTATATACTACAAAATTTAACCTGTATGTGGTAGACTTAAGAGCCTGTTCAAGGGAAAAGGGCAGAAGAAATCTGTGAAGATTAAATAATAGAAAGTTGATACAAAAACAGGAACAGCATAGAGTAAGCAATCGATAGTGTAGGCGACTGAGATTTATCGCTCGTTTACCCGGCGGCGAGATCGAAACGCTCTTTTTCGACCAGAGCCGGGTAAAATACGAGCAAGATAAACGTGAACCACCACACATGTAAAATCGGCTTCGCCGATGTGTGGTGGCTGCATAATGAATTTGTTGTACAAATTCATTATATTTCGCAAGGTAGCCAAGCGTGATTGCGGCTATATGATGTTTTTGTTTTAGACAGAATAACTAAAAATGCCAAAAAGTTATGCCGAAATGGCATAAAAGCAATAAAAGTATTGCGATTTTATGATCTACCCCGTATACTGAAATTGTGTTTATCACAATACTATCTTTATATGGAGGGATTTATGAAAAGTACAAAAGGAATCAAGAAAATTTTAATGGCGCTTGCACTTGTATTATGTGTTGCTGCATTTGTTCCGGCAACTGCAAGCGTACAGGCAGAAGCAAAAACAAAAAAAGTTACAGCAAACAGAAACTACAAAAAAGCACCGGCGCTGAAGTTTGGAATAAC
>ENA-OPXC01001799-OPXC01001799.1-human-gut-metagenome-genome-assembly--contig:-NODE-1799-length-13962-cov-1.581793_pt1 | contig 13962 bp, 21 predicted proteins | sample MGYA00241512_ERZ502016 | MGnify/ENA primary metagenome ERZ502016 (study PRJEB25962, sample SAMEA2043043) | human gut metagenome | biome: human gut; feature: human-associated habitat; material: faeces...
GTTTTAGAGAGGTGAAAAAGAAAATGGAAAGAATGTATAAATTGGATTTGGAAAGTATTAACGATGCAAAAGACTTTGTAGTTGCAATTAACAAGATGAATAGTGAAGTTGACGCAAGATATGGGGTACATGTCGTTGACGCAAAATCTATGTTAGGATTACTAAATGTATCGCACTGTAAACCATTAGAGATGACCATTTACTCTGATGATGAAAATGAAATTAATAAATTTGCTGAAATTTGTAAGAAATACGAGGTAAAAAAGAATGACTAATTATTCACAGGTATTAGAGTTAGATGAAATTACATTAGAAGATTGCATGAATTTATTCAAATATGGCAAAACAACACTAATTGAAGATGGTAGAATTACAAATATCTTGGAAGAAGGTGATTGATTATTCTTTGTTTGATTGGTAAAAGCGCAAGTGGTAAAACATTTGTGCGAGATAAATTAGTAAAAGAACATGGTTATAAAAGTCTGGTGACATTTACATCTCGTCCACCAAGAAAAGGTGAAAAACAGGATATTACATATCATTTTATTTCCCAAGAAGATTTTGAACAGAAAATTGAAGATGGATTCTTTGCAGAGTGGAAGAAGTACGACACTGAGCAAGGTGTTTGGTATTATGGCACTGCATTAACAGATTGCTATGATGCAGACGATGATACAGTTACAATTCTTACTCCTAATGGTGTAAGAGATTTGCAAGCAAAAGAGATTCCAATGGTTATTATCTATCTGTATAGCAATTTGAGTACGATTAAGCAGAGATTATCCATTCGTGGCGACAATCCAAAAGAAGTTGAAAGACGTATAGAAGCCGACATTAAAGATTTTAATGGTGCTGAAATGCTTGCGGATAGAATCGTATACAATAATCAATCTGATGATATTGAGGATGTTATCAGTAATGTTGACTATTGGTATAAAAAAATTTTAAAGGAGAAAGCGGATGAGTAATAAACTAACTATTTATTTAGCTGGACGTATGGGTGGTCTTACAAAAACTGAATATAACACATGGCGAGAAGTTTTAAGGAAGAAACTTGAAATTGCAGCAGAGTGTTGCAATTCAATTATTCAAGTCATCAATCCTGCTGATTATTTTGACTTTGATAACATGGAAGGTCATACAGATAAGGAAATTATGCAGTTTGATCTCAATATGGTACGTCAAAGCGATATTGTGATTGCAAATGTTAATGGTATAAACGAAAGTATTGGAACATCTATTGAAGTTTATGAAGCTAATAGATTAAATATTCCTGTCATTGCATATTCAGACGTATTAGATGCCAAAAAAGGAGACATTTTTGACAAAATTCACCCTTGGATTAAGGAATGTTTGGCAACGAAACTAATGTTTCATGCGGATGATGTTGTACAGTATGTGAAGGATTTCTACATGGTTAGATATTAGGAAAGGAAGTGATTGAGATATACACAGGATATATGAGTTGTCGAAGTCTTGCTGATGCGTTATATGATAAAGACAATTTCGTAACAGTTCAAGTTGGAGACAGAGAATATTATATTAGAACGGTTAAGCAGAAACGAACCCATGCAAATTTAGATGATTCAGTGACACACACGGTTCTAGTTTGTGAAGAATAGATTGGAGGTAATTATGCCAGATATGACGTTATGCAGCAGTTTACATTGTCCAGTAAAAGGAGATTGTTTTCGTGCCACCGCAAAACCAAATCCAGTGAAACAGAGTTATTATAATTTTGAATATACTTGTCACGAGGATAATGACTTTGCAGATTTTATTAAAAAATGAAAGGTTGATTTCTTGTGGAATTAAAAAAGGAGAATCATATATGTGTTTAACAGTAAAAGAAGTAAAAGAAATTTTGGATGGAATGCGTGATGATGCATTGGTTTTAGCAGACAAAGAGCTTGATGGCGATGCCGCACATAAACTAACTTCTTATGAATATCCATCTGGCGATAAAAAGGATTGGAATTTTGTAATTTTAACGTGGGAGAAATAGAAAGGAGATAAGATAGATTGGTAGTTATTAAAAGAGACTGTTCCGAAGTTGATTTTGACAAATCAAAAATCTCAACGGCAATTCTTAAAGCTATGAAGAATGGTTCAGGTATTGTAAAACCAAAGATTGCAGAAGATATTGCAAATGAGATTGAAGAAGAGTGTAAAAACAAAGAAGATGTGAGTATTTCTGATATTGAATCAATGGTTTATGATAAATTGATTACTAAGAAGCAGAGACTTACTGCAAAAGCATATGAAGGATATAGAAGTATTCGTGAGTTTCAGAGAGAAAATGAGAATACAACGGATGAAGAAATTCACAATCTTGTAGAAGACAAAGATGAATATTGGAAGGATGAAAATGCAAATAAAAATCCTGTATTAAACCCTACCAAAAGAGATTATATTGCTGGATCTGTTAGTACAGATATGACAAAAAGATATTTATTATCTCCCGAAATAATTCAAGCTCATAATGAAGGACTAATTCATTTTCATGATGCTGATTACTTCTTACAGCATATGCATAACTGCGGATTAGTAAATTCTGAAGATATGCTTCAAAACAATACAGTTATTAGCGAAACTCTTATTGAAACACCACATAGTTTTTCAACTGCTTGCAATATCGAAACACAGGCAATTGCTCAGATTGCTAGTAATCAGTATGGTGGGCAAAGTATTTCTCTAGCACATTTAGCCCCGTTTGTTGATGTAAGTAGAAAATCAATTAGAAAAAAAGTAACAGAAGAGTTGTTTAATAATGGATTAATTAGTGAATATAATGAAGATCTCGCAGAAGTTGTTCATATCACCAATAAACGATTAAAAGAAGAGATAGAAAAAGGCGTTCAAACAATCCAGTATCAGTTGGTCACACTTATGACAACAAATGGACAAGCACCTTTTATCACAATTTTTATGTATCTGAATGAAGCAAAAAACGAATGTGAGAAAGCTGACTTGGCAATGTTAATCGAAGAAATACTTCGCCAAAGAATTCAAGGCGTAAAAAACGAAGAGGGTGTTTATATTGCACCTGCATTTCCTAAACTTATCTATGTATTAGAAGAAGATAATATCACAGAGGATTCAAAGTACTGGTATCTTACAGAATTAGCTGCTGAATGTACATCTAAGAGACTTGTACCTGATTACATATCAGAAAAAATGATGCTTGAATTAAAAGGTGATGTCTATACATGTATGGGATGCGTTGACGGAAAAGAACTTATCACATATAAGATTAAGAATAATTTATATGTAGAATCATTCGAAAGAATGTGGAGGAGGTTGTCTGATTCATTTGAAATCAAACACCAGTATTCCGAAGATAATCCTAATTTATATATGGATTTATCAGAAGTAACGATTTATGATACAGAAAAAGGATTTGTTGATACAAAAAGAATTATTCGTAATGTATCAAGTGAATGGTTGGATGTGGACTTTTCTAATGGTAGAAGATTATTATGTACAACGGATCATCCATTAACATTAAGAGATGGCAGAAATGTACACGCATCAGAATTGAAACTTGGAGACAAAATCTTAATCAACTCAAATCAATATAAAGAAGAATCAATTCTGTTCAATGCTGATAAAGCATGGCTATTGGGATTTATGTTATGTGATGGATGTTATCAAAATAATCATGTATTTGCGTCTATTGCTGCAACAGGAGAAGATGAAATTGAAGAAAAATTTAGCAACACATTTACTAAGTATTTCGGACTGAATGTTAAAACAGTTCTACAAGAACGTGGTAAAAAAGGAAACTATAAAGATTTATGCGTAATTTCAGATAATAACGGTGGAATTCAATATGTGACAAATTATTTTACATCAAAATTTGGTGGTATCAATAAAGTAAATAGACAAATTCCGAATGAAGTATTCTCATGGAATTATGAAGCGAAGCTTGCCTTTTTTGCAGGAATGATTGATGCTGACGGATATATCAATTCACATCAAAATGAAAATAACTTTTCTACTGTTCAAATCGGTTCTACTAATAAAGAATTGGCACTTCAGCAAATGGCGTTAGCACAATCTATTGGAATCCCAGCTAAAATTTATCATAATCATTACACAAAGAAAAATCCAGAATTGATTAGATATAGGGTTGAATTTTACCCAACTGATGAATTAGTTAATTACATTGTATGCAAAAAGAAATGTGATAACTATATTGAATCAAATGTATCAGGATATGCTATTGAATCAGAGGTTATCAAGATTAATCCGATTCACAAAGAAATGTATAGTTATGATGTGACAACATCTAGTGAACATTTTGAAGTTAGTGGTATTTATAGCCACAATTGCCGAAGTTTCCTTACTGTAGATAGATTTACAGATAAAGTAGGAAATATTGCAAACGCAAAGAATTTTGATCCAAACAAACACAAATATTATGGACGATTTAATCAAGGTGTCGTAACAATTTCTCTTCCAGATATTGCTTTCTCATCTGATGGAGATTTTGATAAGTTTTGGGAAATCTTTGAGGAAAGAACGGAGTTGTGTCATAAAGCACTTAGGGCGAGACACGAAAGATTACTTGGTACGTCTTCTGATGTAGCACCTATTCTGTGGCAGCATGGAGCATATGCAAGATTAAAGAAACATGAGAAAATCGACAGACTTCTTTATGATGGTTATTCTACAATATCACTTGGTTATGCTGGTTTATATGAATGTGTAAAATTTATGACTGGTCATTCTCATTCGGATGAAGGAATTGGCGAAGAATTTGGATTAAAGATTATGCAGGCGTTAAATGATAAATGTAATCAGTGGAAACAAGCTGAAAACATTGACTATAGTTTGTATGGAACACCATTAGAGTCCACAACTTACAAATTCGCAAAGTGCCTAAAATCTCGTTTTGGTAATGATATTTTTGAAAAATTAGATGGTTTTGATAGAAATTATATTACTAATTCATATCATATTCCAGATGTTACAGACAAAGGATATTATACAAATTCATATCATGTTGATGTTAGAGAAAAAATTGATGCATTCCATAAATTGAAATTCGAAAGTGAATTCCAACCATTATCAGCAGGAGGAGCAATTTCATATATCGAAGTACCAAGTATGAGTCATAATATTCCTGCTATATTAGAAGTCATTAAGTTTATTTACAACAACATCATGTATGCAGAGATTAACACAAAGAGTTGTTATTGTGAAAAATGTGGCTTTGATGGTGATATTCCTCTTGTATCAGATGAAAACAATAGACTTAAATGGGAATGTCCTAACTGTGGGAATACTGACAATACAACAATGGATATTGCATTTAGAGTTTGTGGTTACATAGGAACTGCTAAAAATGGTGGAAATCAAGGTAGATATGGCGACATTCATGATAGAGTGTATCATTTGGACGATATGGAATATACGGAGGAATAAAATGAGATATGCGAGCATTCGTAGTCTTGACATAAGTAATGGGGAGAACGTAGGAGTCTCCCTATTCGTTCAAGGCTGTGATAGAAAACCACACTGTAAAAACTGCTTTAATCCTGAGACTTGGGATTTTAATGGCGGTAAGGAGTGGACAGAAGAAACAAAAAATAAATTTTTAGAGTTAATAGATAGACCATATATTAAAAGAGTGTCCATCCTCGGAGGAGAACCATTATCAGAGCAAAATCTTGATGGAGTTTTGGACTTAATACAGACAATTCGTGAAAAATATCCTATTTCTCAAAATCCCAATTCAGAAAACATAGGAAAATCAAGGGTTTTAGAAGATGAAAATTCCAAAGAAATCCGTATTTCTTTACCTGAGAAAACTATCTGGTTATATACAGGTTTTCGATGGAATTACATAATGAATTATCAACCTGTAGAAACAGATGATTTTGATTATATTGAAGAATCTTATAATGATGGATTGATGGAAAAACGCAAGCGGATAATTTCTTTATGTGATGTCGTGATAGACGGAGAATATATAGATGAGCAGAAAGATCTCACACTTGCTTATCGTGGTAGTAAGAATCAGCATGTTATTGATGTAAAGCAGTCTCTTGCTCAGAACAAAATGGTTTTATATTGCGATTAAAGGAGGTAATACAAATATGAAAATGGAAGATTTATACAAATTAAAGAAAGGCGAAAAAGTTCTTGTTGAATGTACTGTAGAAGCAGTATTTGTTCAAAGCGGAATGGCAATGGTTAAGACAAGAGATTGCGACAATGGGTTTGATGCTTATGTGGATGAGATTAAAGGTGTTGTAAATGAATAGTATTATGGGGTTTCTGTTATTTTTTCTTGGAGTCATATTTGGCGCAATTATTGTATTTCTAGCTATATATCCAATAATAAAAGATATGTTTAATTATATTTTAGATATGAACAAAATTTTCAAAGACAAGGAGAATAAAACAAATGGAGAAAATTAAAATTAAATATTTTGATGAGGATATTGATAAAATTGAGAAAATCAGCAAAGGAGATTGGATTGACCTTCGTTCAGCCGAAACAATCCATCTGAAGAAAGGTGAATTTCGTCTAATCCCACTTGGAGTTGGAATGAAACTACCAGACGGATATGAAGCCAATATTGTACCACGTAGCAGTACATATAAAAACTTTAAAATCTTACAGACAAATTGTTTTGCAGTAATTGATAATTCATATTCGGGAGACGCAGATGAATGGAAACTTCCTGTGATTGCTATGGATGCCACAGTAATTCATAAAAACGATAGAATCTGCCAGTTCCGTATTAATAAAATTCAGCCAGAGATTGAGTTTGAGGAAGTAGAACGTTTAGATGAAACAAACAGAGGTGGTTTTGGTTCTACAGGACGAAAGTAAAGAGGTGATATACATAAAACAGGCGGTTGAAATTAAAGATAAAATAAATCTTACGATTCCAGAAGCATCAACATACTCTAATATTGGAGAAACAACAATTAGAAAATTGCTTTCCGAAAAAGCATGTCCCTTCCTATTAAAAGTAGGAAACAAACATCTAGTAAAAAGGGTTGAATTTGAGAAATATTTAGCTGGAAAGCATTTTATTTAATTTGGTAAAAAGAACTTTTGTGTGATATAATACAGTCATGCAAAAGTTCTTTGCCATATACAAGGAGGAAATACGATTGGGCAAAGATCTTAAAGGAAAAGAATTGGGACAAGGAATAATACAGAAAAAGAATGGGAGGTATGAAGCAAGATATATAGATAGATTTGGTAAAAGGGTATCAATTTCAGGCAGAGATCTAAAAGATGTTAAAAAGAGATATAATGAAGCGATTTACGAAAATGACAAGCAAATAAACGTAAAAGACAATATAACACTTGACGAATGGTATAAGAAATGGATGAACGTTTACAAGTTTGATATTATTCGTGAAAACACAAAAAGACATTATAATAATGTATATTATAAGCATATATCTCCGAGTCTTGGGAATTTTCAATTAGGAAGTATTACTCAATATCAAATCAAACAACTTATCAAAGAATTAAAGAGTAGTGGGTATCAATACGAAACGTGCAACAAGGTAAAAATTCTTCTTGTTGATATTTTTAACAAAGCTATGATTAACGAATATGTGCGAAAGAATCCAGCAAAAGGAATATCATTAAAAAGAGACGAAGAAAGGGACGTAAGAGTTTTGTCGCAGGATGAACAAACGGTATTCTTTGATTGTTGTAAGGGAACATTTTATGACAATCTGTTTGTTACGGCAGTATCAACGGGAATGAGGATTGGAGAACTTGCTGCTTTAAGATGGACAGATGTTGACTGGGATAGTAGAGTAATTCATGTAACTAGAACTCTCGTATATCAGAAATATGAAAGCGACAGTCAAAAGGAATATCATTTTGAAAAGCCAAAGACAAGAACTAGCTTAAGAGATATACCAATCAACAGGCAGTGTGAAATAGCATTAAAGAAACAATTTATTCAAAAGTCTGTTGTTGCTACTAAGCAACCAATTACAAAGAAAGTTGACGATAAATATGCTGATTTGTTATTTACATCAAAATTCAACACACCATTAAATTCGCAAGTTGTATGTCAAGCAATTAACAAAATTATAGAAGAGGTAAATCTTACAAAAGATTATCTGGATGAAATAGAACCATTCTCTGCACATTGTTTTAGACACACATTTGCGACACGTTGTTTTGAAGCTGGTGTTGCACCAAAAACAGTCCAAGCATATCTAGGACACGCATCTCTGCAAATGACAATGGATTTGTATACATCAGTTATGCCAAAACAGATGGAGACAGAGATGGATAAAGTGTCTAATGAGCTTGATCGAATTTCAGAACATGGTGATGAATTAGCAGAAAAACAGTTCGAAAATATGGCTTCAAATAACAAAATTGTTTCTTTCCGTGGAGATTCAATGGTGGTATAATTGGTGCTTGTGGAGACAAATCTTGTAAAATGGCTTAAAATCAACATTTGCAACATTCGTTTTTTGACTTTATGAGTATCTTATTACGTTTACCAGCAGACACCGTATGAGTTTATCAATACCGATGAAATCATTGGGAAATAGCGGTATTTAAAGGGTATGACAATAATTTTAAAAAATGAGAAACCAAGATAAGTTGATATATTTTCGTATAAATTGATATAGTTTTATATATCAATGGAGACAAAATGGAGATTCCTGAAAAATCAAATGGAGACAAAATAATATAACAGTTTTGCCGCAAAGAACTTTTGCAAAATCGTAAAAAAATAGGGACAGGTAGAAATTCATATACTTGTCCCTAAATTATTATTACATCATATTACAACATTTGTCCGTTCCATTTTCGTCTATTCTCTGTGTCATATTCAACTTGAATCCGTGAGAGCGTATCATTGTGGCTTAATTCTTCATAGGCATATTCCTGAGTTTCATATAAGCGTTTTAAAGGTAGCTGAGTACCACTACCGTCTATAAAACGTATAATCGCCAAACTTCCACTAATACGAACTATTTTACATTTCCGAACAGTTCTATTGTTTTCTATAATCCATGCAGTATCACCTTGTTTCATATTATCACCTCTGCTATATTATGACATTATAACAGAATACATATTCGTATGTCTACAGATTTCTATAAATATACGAACATATATTCGATAATCTTCTTTAAACGGCAGTTTAAATAATAAAATTGGTAAAATTATATACCCTACTTCTAGTGATGGCATAACTATCCAGTATAGAGGCATTGCGTTTATTATTATCAAACAAGGCGGAATATTAGGCGCAGCAATATATTTTATAAATTCTACGAACTATCTTTTCCAATATACAAAAATTAGTGACACTCTTGCAGGAGGGAATAGTATTAGTTTTTCATCTACTAGTCTCGAAAATGTGACATTTAAAGTTACGTGGAATGGAGTAAATCTCGAATCTTGTTTAATACCACTATGGTAATTGTTTATGCAATCGAAATATTTTTGCTTGTAATTGAATCCCCAGCATGTATGTAAATCTTGGGATCTTCGTAATAGGATATCATAATGTATGCACTATAAAGCGCACCAAGTGTAATACCATATAAAGCTTCAAACGCACCCATCTTATTTCTTACAAGTATAACGGCTAGTCCACTTATATTTTGCGCATCGCAAGCTTTTATGGCTGCGATTCTTGTTTCTTCTGACCTTGAAGCATTTGAAACATATTCAAACACTCTAAAATTAGTCGGACTAATTAAACTGCCGTTTAAAACAACATTGTCGAACAAAAGTTCTTTGTATAATACAATTCAAGTCAATACATACTATCAATGCGCAAAAATTGTTTAATTTTGTGCGTATTCCTTTCTTGTTTGGCGTGTATTTGCACATTCATATACGCCACTTACATAACCTTATTAAATTCATTTCTAACATTTTTCTTATCACAAATACAATAAATCATTGTAGTATCCAACTTAGCATGACCAAGAATTTGTTGAACATACTGAATTGGCATACCTTTACGAGCTAATTCTGTTGCCATTGTACGTCTGCATCTGTGCGGATGAACATTTGTCACGTTTGCCACATCTCCAATTTTATGTAATCTTTGTCTAATGCTTTCCTTGGATAATCGTGTCCCATGATCATTTAAAAATAATGGTTCAAGATTGTCTTTTCTAGTCATAATATATTCTTTGATATAATACATAGAGCGTTCAGATATATAAACCGTCCTTTCTTTGTTGCCTTTTCCAACGACAGTACATTCGCCCGATTTAAAATCAATGTCCTCACGGTTAACATTCTGTACTTCAGAAACTCGACATCCAGTAGAAAACATAAATTCTAATAACGCACGATTTTTAATTGTATCGCAGTTATCTAAAAGCTTTTCTACATCTTCATCAGAGAATGGTTTCTTTGTGACATATCGAGACTTAATCTCATGGATTTTCAACATAGGATTCTTTGGAATAATTTCTTCAAGAGTCAACCATCTAAAGAACGCAGAAAGGTTTTTTCTCCTATTATTAGCAGTAGTATTTGAAACTCTTTGCTGATACAATGAGAGTGCCCATCTAATGTCGTTTGTAGTAATATCCTTTATATTTTTGTTTCCAAGATCATCTAACGTGTGCTTAATCGAATCCATATACTGATAAATTGTACTGGGTGAACGACCTTCAAGACGCAAAGAAGCTCTATATGTATTAAGAATTTTCTCATTCTCATTTTCAAGTACACACAATTCTGTATGTTTCTCATTTATATCATATTTTCTTAATAATCTACAAACACATCCATCTATCATCATTACAGTATTATCATCTGCAAATCTGTCAATCATTGATAATAATTCTAATCTAAATTTCTCTTCCATAACGTAAAAAAATACCTCCATCCTAAATCAAAATTTATATGTTCTACATATATATTCTCCATTTGGAAATAAATGGAATTGATTTTAGAACGGAGGTTCGGTTATTCAATATTCAGTTGTAGATAAGATTATTCAGATACAATACAATCTGAGAATCCATCAAGTTCCAAGATACTATTTACAGTATCCTGATAACGTCCATACAGTTTTGCGGCACTCTTTCTTACGAAATATGCTCTGTACTTTGCCTGTCCCTTTTCAAGACTAGTTCCTCTTGCTTCTTCAATTCTTGTTGCCATAAATGTTTCCATATTAAAATCCTCCTTTGAAATATATTTATTCAGCACCTTCAGTATCTTCCATACCTGGAATAATATCTGTGATGATTGAATCAATAGCAGTAGCGTTTGCAATGTGACCTTTTTCCAATGAATCCAGACGTTTTTCGATTTCATTTTTGGTTCGCAGCCTGATAGTAACCGTGTAGGTTCCATCTTCCTTGCCGGCCTCGTCCGTATTCGGTGCGTATGTAAACCCATCACACTTCAGATCGGTGTATTTTCCAGATACCTCATCATTGTGTTTAAAGGTCACTTCCGCAATGTTGTTCTCTGCAAAAGTGTCCGTGATCGTTTTAATCCCGTCAAAATTTTTGGACTGGATCTGGATGTTTCCAAGGCTTGCACCATCGGCAATTTCAAAGCTGGTCTGATCTTTTAAAATAATTTTATCCATATTATTTTTTCCTTTCTATGATAAAAAATGGTTAATAAGTTGCGTTCGAATATTTGTTCGATATATTTTCTTAAACGGCAGTTTAAATACAACAATAAAAAGAGCTAATACATTAGATGGAAACGAAGCATTAGGCACAACATGTTATGGGAAACCTTTCTTTAACCTAAGTGGATAACTAACGGCATGTATCTAATATCTGTAAGTATTTGGTTTGTACGCCCAGTGAATTTAATTGATAAATTCCAATTTGTTGGGCTACTTGTAAAGTTACTTCTAATGAGTGATCCTTGTATATCAATATTCTCTCCATTAAATGTATTTACATCAACAATAACAATGCTATTAGCAGGTAACGATAATGAGACCGTAAGATTAGTAGCCGTTCCTGCAGGATACTTTATGTTTTTGACCCTATAGCCGCCATTGTCTATATCCCAATCGGTTTGTACACTTATTACATCGGAACCATTGTTGACTATACAAAACGGGTTTCCAGTAAATATGTTTTCGATGCCAAATGATGGTATTTTCTTACTATTTAGACTGCCGTTTAAATCACTTATCTGCTTTGCGAGCGATCCATCAATATTCGGGTTCGCCTGCCTTGCGTCCAGTGCAAATCCCGCCACAGTCGTTGTCTGGTTATTTACGATACTTTCCGGTTGCAGTGCGCTTCCGATCTCCTTTTTCAGCGTAGGGTTACTAAGAGTTGTAGGCTGGTATTCGTGTCTTATAGTGCCACGTTCTAACTGGAATTTTATAATACAGTTAGTTAAAGTAGTACCAGCTACAATATATAAACCAAGTTCATCACGATCAAAGTCATCGGTTTGCGAATACTTAAAAATAACACTTAATGTTGAATTATTAACAGTACGGCAAGCAGCAATGTCCGTATTTATATTTTGTTTGTTTTTATTGGTTAAATATAAAGACGCTTGTCCTTTGACTGTAGTTATCGTCAACACGTAATTTTTTCCAATTTCTAATCCTAACTTACCTATAAAAACAGCATAGTACGCGGTAGCCGTAGCTGTACCGTTAGCAGTTACAGACCCATCTTCGTTTACTGTCCAAGTGATACCGTTATTCGTATAACTATCCGGTCTATAATATGGATAAGGTATTAAATTCTGCCCTTGCTGATCTGATAATCTTTCATTTAAAGAAGTATTGCTAATCGTAGTAGGTTGATATTCATGCGACATCGTACCTACTTCAAGCATTGGCTTAAATGTAATATTATTAGCAGTTGCGCCGTTTCGAATAATCAACCTTATTCCATACTGGAGAGTATTCTCATCATTTGCTGTATATATTTCAGTTCCTTTCATTGAAGAAACTCCGTACTTCCAATTGGTAGGATTGTTTTTATCATAACGAACAAGCTGCATATAGCCAACGTTTGTATGCTGTTCATCAGTGAGCCCATCGCTAATAATATAGGTATTTCCTAACTGAAACGATTTCATGGTAGATAAATTATATGGATATATCACAATTTGTATCAGAAACTATTAAGCAAATTTGCACAGGGATAAAAGAAGCCAAGGAAGCTTGTAAAGAAGAAAACGATCCTGTAGCTCCTGTTGCGATTAAAGGGGTACGATTAGATGAAAGTGTCCAAATGATTCATTTTGATATTTGTGCTGTTGCTACAGAAGAGAAAAAAGGCGGTGGCGGAATCAGTATTCAAATACCAACAATAATAAATGGCGAAATAGGCAAAAATACAAATATACAAACTTCATGTACTCAGAGAATTCAATTCTCAATTCCATTTATCCCTTCTGCATGTTCTTCCAAAAAAGAAACAGCTCTTTCTCCAGAGGAGCCTAACTACTGGACATCTTCAATAAGTAAAAAAAAATCTAATTCGGGTAGATATTAGCATCCTCCCAGAAAAGTGCTCCTGTTCATCCCTTGGCCTCCGGGTCAGGGGCTTTTTTTGTTGTTCTTTGTCCAAAAAATGGATAGCGTACGGGCATGTCTATGAACGATTCTGCTACTCCAGAAGAAAAAAAGAAGCCTGGTTGGTTCGCATCCTTCATTATCCTAGCTATTGCTTGGGTTCTTGTTTCAGGTTGTTGGCATGCTTACCAACTTATTACCAACACATATACTCTTCCCGGGAACATCCTTTTCATTTTTGAATACTTCCGTCCAGAAAACATGGATTATAAAACCATAAATAAACAAACAATCTTCTTTTTTCTTTCATTGAATGAAATAGGAGTAGTTATTCTTAATTTGCTTCCAGCCTTTCTTATTCAAAGAGGCATCATAAAATTATTTTGTAAAAAACACTCCAATTAAATACTTTAGCTACTTCCGGTTCCCAGCCCACTTATCCAAGTCTGCTCCATTTTGAGCAACATCA
>ENA-OPXC01001816-OPXC01001816.1-human-gut-metagenome-genome-assembly--contig:-NODE-1816-length-13887-cov-2.793088_pt1 | contig 13887 bp, 10 predicted proteins | sample MGYA00241512_ERZ502016 | MGnify/ENA primary metagenome ERZ502016 (study PRJEB25962, sample SAMEA2043043) | human gut metagenome | biome: human gut; feature: human-associated habitat; material: faeces...
AAATTTGCCGAAAAGACGTGCGCATATGCTTGTGAAGACGGGTTCTTATCATTATTATATCATATCGGGAGATAATGTCAATAAAAAAACCTGCAATGGAGCTTATTTCAAACTCACATTGCAGGCTTTGTACATATGGATATTATCCAAGTGCCACATCAAGTATCATCATTATCACAAATCCCACGGCAAAGAATATGGTGCCGATGTTGGAATGAGGCTCTTCGGACATCTCGGGGATAAGCTCCTCCACGACCACATATATCATAGCTCCTGCCGCAAAGCTGAGCAGATATGGCAGCACAGGAACTATAAGCCCCGCCGCAAGTATTGTTATCACCGCTCCCACAGGCTCGACCGCACCCGAAAGGATACCGTAAAAGCAAGCCTTGCCCTTTGACATTCCCTCACTTTTAAGGGGCAGTGAGATTATGGCTCCCTCGGGGAAATTCTGTATGGCTATTCCCAGAGACAGCGCCAGCGCTCCCGCTGCGCTTATGGTTCCGTTTCCTGCTGCCATGCCTGCATAAACCACGCCCACAGCCATGCCCTCGGGGATATTGTGGAGCGTGACTGCAAATATCATCATGGTCGTCTTCTGAAGCTTTGACCTGACGCCCTCCGGTTTGTCACTTTCCAGATGAAGGTGAGGTATCACCGTGTCAAGGACAAGCAGGAATATGATTCCAAGAGCAAATCCGATAAGTGCCGGCAGCCACGCTATCTTTCCCTGTGCCTCCGCCATGTCTATGGACGGAATGAGCAGTGACCATATGGACGCCGCGATCATGACCCCCGCCGCAAACCCGAGCAGAGCCTTCTCCACAAGCGGGGATATCTTATCTTTCATAAGGAAAACCATGGCCGCTCCTAGTGTTGTTCCGGCAAATGGTATAAATAATGTTATGAACTCTGACATTTCATCACCTCTTTATAATATGTATTCTGTCTATACTATATTCGTATAACCTCTTCATTAGTTCATCTTTCTTTTTAAATTGCGACTACAATTTAATTGAACAGGCGCACTTTGTCAACACAAGTTTTTGCATATGATAGAAGTTATCAATACCGGGCCAAAATGCTTCGCATTTCGACAATTTAAGTGCTATAATACCTGAGGTTATGCTATAATAGGCATGGTTGTACCAGCTTGGATATATTTGTATGCAAATGGAGATAAATATGAAGAGAACAGAACGAATGATCTGAGTATTTTTTATTTGACATAATTATTTATAGAAAGCATAATAAGTGATACATTTAGTCGTACGGATCATAAGTCCGTACAAATACAATAAAAGACACATTCCAAGGGGAAAAGTATGAAAGAGAATTTACAATTTACAGCTTTATTGGATATTTTAAGCAGGCAGGATCTTATAACTGAATATTCGGAGGATTGCAAAGACATCACTCCTTCCCATATAACCATCAATTCCAAGGATGTGGTTCCTGGTACATTCTTCGTGTGCAAGGGTGCCTCATTTAAGGAGGATTACCTGAAATCAGCCATCGCACAGGGCGCCATCGTATATTTGTCACAGCAAAAGTACGACGACGTGGACATTCCTTATATTATTGTAAATGATATAAGAAAGGCCATGGCTCTTGCTGCCAGATGGTTCTTCGGCAATCCAGGCGATAACATGACCAAGGTCGGAATCACCGGAACAAAGGGAAAGACCACAGTTACATTTGTCATGAAGGATATACTGGACAAATACACCGACAACAGATGCTCAGCATTCTCAACCCATGAGATTGATGTTGGAACAAAGGTTTTTGAGACCACTCTCACCACACCTGAGCCTATTGAACTCCAGATATACTTCGACATGGCTGTAGATGAAGGCTGTACACACTGTATAATGGAAGTTTCTTCCCAGGCCATGAAGATGAACCGTATCTACGGAGAGCACTACAAGGTCGGAGTATTTACCAATATCGACTACGATCACATCAGCCCGACAGAGCACGCCTCCATGGAGGACTATCTCGGATGCAAGGTATCCTTCCTGAAGCAGTGCGACAACGTTGTGCTGTACAGTGACACAAGATATTTTGAGACAATATATAATGAAGTAAGAGACAAGCACGTTGTTGTATACGGAAGCAAGGAATCAATTGAAAAGCTCATGTCAAGGGATGACGATTTCTTTGAAAAGGATACTGAATTCGCCAGCATCCACAATGAAGATCTCACAGACCATAACAGCTACTTTGAGCTTATATACGGAGGAGAGAACAGAGCATACAACACCAACCTGATCGGTGATTACAATGTTGAAAATATTGTTGCCGCCATCATCTCCTCTCTTCTCATTGGCATTCCAAATGATCAGATCAGAAGCAGCATCAGAGATGTATATGTTCCGGGAAGACTACAGGTATATCACTGGAAGGATCGCACATTTATGATCGACTACGCACACAACTATATAAGCATGTACAGACTGTATGAGATGGTTAAAAAGACCATGAAGCCAAAGTCTATAACCGTTGTATTCGGCTGTGGCGGTGAGCGTTACAAGAAGCGCCGTGAGGATATGGGAAGACTTGCTGAGCAGTATGCCGACAAGGTTGTTCTCACCATGGAGGATCCGGGCTTTGAGTCCTGTGAGGAGATCTGCAAGGAGATCAAGCAGTACATCACAAAGCCTTGCTATATAATCGTTGACAGGGAGCAGGCTCTCACAAGAGCCCTCGACGAGGCCCAGCCTGGCGAGCTTGTCATCACGACTGGAAAGGGTATTGAGAGTACCCAGAGAATCAACGGAACTTTTGTGCAGTGTCACTCTGATGCGCAGGTCATCGAGCACTGGCTGACAGAGCATCCGGAGGAATGATAAACGAACGGTAATTGATCTGCTCCGTTTACAGGTATTGAAAAGGCTGGTCACTATATCTGTAATCCCATCACGTTCGACTGCTGTCGCTTCAGAATTTCCCATTTGCACTCGCTTACGACCGCGATAAGGGCGCTGCGGTCTCCAGCTCGGCAGGAAAATCCTGAAACTCGGCAGTCTTCACTACCGATGGGATTACAGATATAGTGACCAGCCTTTAATATAGTTTGTAGACGGAGCAGACCAATTACCTGTGTTCCAACAAAATATTAGATACACATCTCTTCTACATTTTTTGATGCAGCTTAAGAGATGATTACCTATGTTTTGGCTAAACATTAGTGTAGCTGCTACGAAATATATAATTATTAAAGAAATATTTTCAAAGGTAAACCACAGGTTTATTGCCTTTCTTGCGGCTCAGCTTATAATGAATAGTAGAAACGGGGCGAAAGCGCTGTTATGCAGGTGACAGGAGTTGCCTATCAGACTGACGTAAACTTAATAGTCGTAGCAGGCTGTAGAGTGATGATGCGTGTGATGTTCCGGGAAACAGTGCATGGCTGAGCTTCATAAGGGTTGTTTGTTTACCAAAACCCGGATAGGCAGAGATGCCGAAAGAAAACATTCAGGGAGTTCTACTAAGTAGAACTCCTTTTTTATCTGTTATCTTCCACCACTTTCTCCCTCATCTTCGGATCGAATTTCCCATTTCGGATCATTGCTATCTCCCGTTTGAACGGCTCGTAGCTTTTCTTGCTGTTTTCCGGGTCTTTGATGTATGGGGATTCCAGGATCTTTGGGACTTCCATGAAGTCCGGATGGTTCATGATGTACATGAGCGGCTCAAAGCCGATCTTGCCAAACCCAAAGTTCTCGTGTCTGTCTTTAGCCGCTCCCGGTTCGTTCTTGCTGTCGTTCATATGGAACACGGCTATCTGATCTTTGCCGATGAGTCTGTCGAACTTCTCCACGACTCCATCGAAATCATGTATGATGTCGTAGCCCGCATCGCTGGTGTGACAAGTGTCAAAGCACACACGAAGCTTGTCATTATGACTCACTCCATCATAGATTCGCGCAAGCTCCTCAAAGTTTCTTCCAATCTCACTGCCCTTTCCCGCCATGGTCTCCAGAGCTATGTGGCATGCGGTGTCCGCGGTCAGGACTTCATTCAGGCCCTTTACTATGCTTGCAATTCCTTTGTCCACGCCCTCTCCTACATGTGAACCCGAATGAAGGACTATGGTCTGCGATCCCATCGCTGTCGCCCTGTCAATCTCCTTTGCAAGAAATTCCACTGCAATCTCATAGATTGCAGGATTCACAGTATTTGCAAGGTTGATTATATACGGCGCATGGACCACGAACTCCTCTATGCCGTTCTGAACCATGAGTTCATGTGCCTCCTGTATCCTAAGCTCCGATATATCTTTGCGTCTCGTATTCTGTGGTGCGCCTGTGTAGAGCATAAATGTATTTGCGCCAAATGCCACAGCATCCTTCACTGAGCCTAGCATCATCTCCTTGCCCGACATACCCACATGACATCCTAATTTCAACATAATTTATCTCCATTCATTCTAAACTGGTTTCAGTTTACTCTATCCTCGCCGACTGCACAATACGCTGCCGCTACAATCAATAAATAGCTTTTTCTAATTTTACCATATATTATGTAGACTGTTCGCAAATCATTTGGTAAACTAAATACCAGAAACCAACTTATATTATACATTTGGGAGAAAACCGCTATGCAATTAAAAAATGTACTAATCGTCGTAAATGACATTGAACGATCAAAAAAATTTTACAAAGATATCTTCGGGCTTGAGGTTATCTTGGACAACGAGGGAAATGTGATCCTGACGGGAGGGCTGGTCCTTCAGGATGCAACTATTTGGGCTGAATTCATTGAAAATCTTGTAATTCCACATAACAATGCTTCGGAGTTATATTTTGAAGAAAATAATATCGAGGAGTTTGCACAAAAACTTGATGAGTCGCCATACGACATTGAATATGTCAATCGTCTCATGACTCATTCATGGGGACAAAAAGTCATCAGATTCTATGATCCTGACGGCAATCTTATCGAGGTTGGAACGCCATAATTTTTCCTATATCCATTCCCTCTATTTCATGTTACAATTAATGACATATTACCCAATTGGAGGACAAATTTTTATGAGTAACACAGGAAGAACCTGTAAGGTTCACTACACAGGAACATTCAACGACGGAACAAAGTTCGATTCTTCATATGACAGAGGCGAGCCTATCGAGTTCGTTTGCGGTGCAGGACAGATGATTCCGGGATTTGATCAGGCAGTTGAGGGCATGAACGTTGGCGATATCATCGATGTACATCTTCGTCCTGAGGATGCATACGGAATGCCTGACCCGGAGGCCATCATCAAGGCTCCTCTTGCAGATATGCCTGGCGCTGAGAATCTTGAGGTCGGTAATCAGGTATACCTTGCCAATTCCATGGGACAGCAGTTCCTTGTAAAGGTCATTGAAAAAGATGACGAATCCATCACATTTGATGCAAACCATGAGATGGCCGGCAAAGAGCTCAACTTCAAGATAGAGCTTGTATCAGTGGACTAATAGTAACGATACTTATGTTAGAAGGAACCTTTTCACACTTGACGTCAGTTCCGACGGTCTGTCCCACCCAATTGGACGGACAGTGTGATCCGATTATATAAGGAGGCGGGAATCGTGAACATTTACATAGACGAATCAGGTTCTATCAATAAATATGCCACAAACGATCAGTATTTCGTAGTGTCTATGATCCATGTCCTCGATCCCGTCGCCCTTGAGCGTGCTTACAAGAGATTTATTTCTTCCAACTATGAGATGCTTCTTGATCTGGACAGTGATAAGGTCGATGACATGACCGGCAAGATCACCAAGCACGGCGGGAGAATGTTCCGGGACGGCAAATTCCGTGAACTAAAAGGTGCACAGTTTGACAGAGACATGAAGCACATATTTGTGGATTACTTCTCCAGGAAGCATCACTTTGACGTGTACTATATCATGATGAAGAATGAAAATCTGCCGAACCGATTCTTCGACAACATCTCCAGGACATTCAACTTCTCCATCAAATCTGCCCTGCTCTACTTCATACAGAATGGATATCTTCCTGACGAGGACTGCTTTCTGCAGCTTGACGAGAGGAATGAGCGGGTAGAGAACAAATCATTCCTTGAAAATTATCTGAACACTGAGCTTTCACTGTCAGGTCAGGTCGCAGGTAATTTCTCAGTGAGCTACTTTGACTCGGCCTGCAACAAATTTGTGCAGATAGCGGATGTATTTTCTAATCTGTTCTATTCTCACTTGCAGACCGGACACTATACTGATGAGCTGGAGCTTATGAAAGAGCTGGGTATACTTAAGGGTGTTTACGAGCTGACATAATCAAAAAGGGATTGAACCTTGCGATCTGTATCGCGGTTTCAATCCCTTTTTTGAAATATTTAAAATACCAATTGCCTCCGAGCGATGCTCACACAGAACACTTACATAGATAAACGCACTATCGAAGGACTTACTGTTGGTACTTATATAATATCATGTTTTGCTTCAAAAGACAATAAGTCCGTGTTAAATTCACTGAAATTTTCACTCTTTTTTATCTGTCCTGCTCTCCCGTCCATGTCCAAACGCCAGATAGCCTATGAAAAGAACAAACAATGCTGCAACTCCCATCCAGATACACAGCAGTTTTGGTCCCTTCGGGGCAAATGTATCATAGTATCCCTTGAAATAGATTACCACAATTATAAGCGGCAGCACGTATGACATGTATTTTCTGAGGTACTGCGGAAACGGCTTACCGATACCGTTGTCTGCCTCAGCGACAAAGTTTTCAAATCCCCATCCATTCTTTCTTGTACAGAACAGGACAAAAAGTAATGATCCGAGTGGGAGGATATTTCCCGATACGAGAAAATCTTCCAGATCCATGATATTTGTACCCGCTCCCATCGGAGTGATTCCTGAGAGCATATTGAATCCAAGCACAGCCGGCAGGGAGAGCACTGATATACCGATCAGATTTATAATAAGTGACTTCTTTCTCTTCCATCCAAACATATCTATACTTATCGATATGATATTCTCAAACACCGCGATAACCGTGGAAAGCGCCGCAAATGACATGAATATGAAGAACAGAATTCCCCACACTCTGCCTCCCGGCATGTGGTTGAACACATTCGGCAGGGTCATAAACAGAAGTGATGGTCCCTTGTCCGGGCTGATCCCGTACGCAAAGCATGCTGGCAATATGATGACTCCGGCCATGAGTGCCACAAATGTATCAAGGTACATAACACTCTTCGCCTCGCCAGACAATTTTCTCTCCTTGCCTATATAACTTCCAAATATCTCCATGGATCCCATACCTACACTGAGTGTAAAGAACGCCTGGGTCATGGCGTCAAATAATACATTGCCCCAGCCTCTGGCATTTGCACGCTCGATACTTGGAACAAGATAGAACTTAAGTCCTTCTTCGTTGCCCGAGAGCATGAGCGAATTCACTGCCATGACTATCATCAGAACTATAAGTGCAAGCATCATGATCTTTGTCACTCTCTCCACTCCGTTCTGAAGTCCCAGTGAACATATACCTATGCAGCACACGATGACCGCAAGTGTGATTGCGACCATAAGTCCCGGTGATGCAAGCATCCCTGTAAATTTGTCTTCTATTGCTTCTACTGACCCACCATGAAGCTGTCCTGATCCCATGACGTACACATAGTATACCATCCAGCCCGCTACCATAGTATAGAACATCATCAGCAGATAGTTGCCGGCATAGGCATACCAGCTGAATTTATGCCAGTTGCCGCCCTTCGGCGCAAGCTCCTTAAGCGCTGAACCAACGCTCTTGCCACTCCCTCTGCCTATCGCAAACTCACAGGTAAGGATAGGATATCCCAGAAGCAGCAGACACAGCAGATATATCACGATAAATATTGCTCCGCCATTCTGCCCGCATATATACGGGAACTTCCATACATTTCCAAGACCAATAGCACATCCCGCCGATACGAGGATGAACCCCAGTCTGGAGGCGAACTTTTCTCTGTCGCCGTTGTTACTTTCTTTACTCATACAATCTTCTTTTGCAGATGTCTGTAAAAATGGCACCTGCCTCCTTCTATTATATATTATCAGGATTATCAGGCTGGCACTATGTGTAGATTTTCAAAACCTGATACGCCCTTTGTCTGTGTCAAACATCTACTTCAAGCCATTACATTATGTATTTTCCATCTCTGCTGACACATACCTTGTGATTGTAACATATATCATTGCATTTGTGTGTTTAAACTTTTACAGATTAAAGCAAATTTTATCCCATATTTGAACCAGATAAAATACAGGTATTTTTATGTTTGCTGCGCGTTTTCAACAAGTATATTTTCCTGCAAAATAAATCTATTAATTTACATATAAAGGATTACATTTTTCCATATTATATTTTATTATAATGAGTAGAATGTTCTTAATACTAATAAGACCGTTCTCCGTATTTTGAGGCAGATTTCTGTGTGGGTTTGCAGTACCTTATACCTTAAACCACCAGCGCATAGCTGCAAGTGCGCTGCTCATATTATGGAGGAACGAATAGTAACGCATGCGCCGCACGAAGTGCATTTATATGCGCATGCTGCATTTTTATAAGGAGGACATTTATTATGGCTACATGGCTTAAAGATGCAATTTTTTATGAGATATACCCACAGAGTTTTTATGATACCAACGGCGACGGTATCGGTGATTTCAACGGAATCACTGCAAAGCTTGACTATATCAAGTCTCTTGGATGCAACGCTATCTGGATGAATCCTTGCTTTGATTCACCATTTTCCGATGCAGGCTACGATGTAAGGGATTACAAGAAGGTTGCCGAGAGATACGGAACAATGGAGGACATAGAGAACCTCTTCGCTGAGGCTCACAAGAGGGACATGCACATTCTCCTCGACCTGGTTCCAGGCCACACATCTGAGGAGCATGCATGGTTTACCGAGAGCAAAAAAGCTGAGCAAAATGAATACTCAGATAGATATATGTGGACTGACGGATGGCTCTGTGGCGGTGCAGGTCTCAACTACATCGCAGGAGAATCACCAAGAAACGGTGCCTACATCGTCAACTTCTTCAAGTGCCAGCCGGCTCTCAACTATGGAGTGCTTAATCCAACTGAGAGATGGCACAAGAGCATGTACGATCCTGCATGTATCGCAACCAGAGAGGCTATGAAGGACATATGCCGCTTCTGGCTCGACAAGGGCTGTGACGGCTTCCGTGTAGATATGGCAGATTCACTTGTAAAGCATGATGATGCGAACAAGAGCGGAACAGTTGCCGTATGGCAGGACATTCTCGGCGATATACACGCTGAGTACCCTGAGTCAGCATTTGTATCTGAGTGGGGAAAGGCTGAACAGTCAATCAAGGCCGGCTTCGACATGGACTTCTATCTCGACTGGATGGGCAACGGATATAACTCTCTGGTAAGAGATTACGAAGCTCACCTGAATGCATTTGCATCTCTTCCAGAGTCACTTGACGACAGCACGGAGAACAACAGCTTCTTCAAGGCTGACAGCAAAGGAACCTGCGACCACTTCATTGATGAATACATGGGAAGATACGAGCAGATAAAGGACAAGGGTGCTATAGCCCTCATCACAGGAAATCACGACACTACACGTATCAGCTACGGACTCTCGGAGGATGAGTTAAAGCTTGCCTACGCATTCTTCCTGACAATGCCTGGCAATCCATTCATCTACTATGGCGATGAGATCGCTATGAAATTCAGAAGCATGGCAAGCAAGGAGGGCGGATTCACCAGAACCGGCTCAAGAACTCCTATGCAGTGGACAAGCGGTGACAACATGGGCTTCTCATCAGCGCCTGCCGACAAGCTCTATCTGCCGGTTGATCCTGCAGAAAATGCCGCAAATGTTGAGGCTTCCGAGGCAGATCAGAACTCCCTGCTCAATACAGTGAAGGCCCTCACTTCTCTCAGACGTTCACAGGCCGATCTGCTGGACAAGAGCAACCTTGAGATCATCAGCAGAAAGCCACTTGTATATAAGAGAGGGAATCTACTCCTTGCAGTGAACCCTAAGAATACGGACACCCAGTCAAGGAAGCTTGCTGAGCTGACTGGTGACGCAAAGGTTATCTATTCTATAGCAATAAACGGCACACAGCCAGGTATCGCTGACGGAGTTATCACTCTTCCGGCACAGAGCTTTGTTGTGATAAGCTGCTAATTTGGAACAATATATAACAACTCAATAACCATATAAAAAGGTCATTACATAATATGGCAATCATCCATACGGATTTCATTCCAAATGTGGATTGCACATATTATGCGATGGCCTCTTTTTATCTTCTTCCCTGTGGTCATCTCCCCAAACTTGTGGTAATATTTAATGGATTATATGCTCATGTGCCACGACAGAATAAGTGCACATGACATACAGGATTATAAAGGAGAACAAGATTATGAACATGCAGGAAGCTACAAGCATCATGAAGGCTGACAGCTACAAAATGGCTGCACTTTCAGAAGATACAAGAAACAATATACTAGTACATGTAAAGGACGCACTCATCGCACATAAGGATGAGATATTTGCGGCAAATGCAAAGGACATGGCTGCTGCCGAGGAGAACGGGATCGCAGCATCAGTCAAAAAGAGACTGAAGTTCGACGAGCACAAGCTCGCTGACGTGACAAATGGAATCGATGAGCTCATAAAGCTCCCTGACCCGGTTGGACAGATCCAGCTCAAGAGAGAGCTTGACGAGGGGCTGGTCCTTCAGAGAGTCTCCTGCCCTATCGGTGTCATCGGAATCATATTCGAGGCAAGACCGGATGCGCTGGTCCAGATATCATCATTGTGCATCAAGAGCGGCAACTGCGCAGTACTCAAGGGTGGCAAGGAAACTGCCAACACCAACAAGGCTCTCTTCGATGTGATCTACAGCACAGCCGTTGCAAACGGAGCACCAGAGGGCTGCATGCTCCAGGCAAGCCAGCACAACGAGATCGATGAGCTTCTGTCATGCAACAAGTCCGTTGACCTGCTCATACCTAGAGGCTCAAATGCATTTGTGCAGTATATAATGAACAACACCAAGATCCCTGTCATGGGACACGCAGACGGAATCTGCCACACATACATAGACAAGGATGCGGATATTGAAAAGGCAATCCCTATCATCATAGACGCCAAGACACAGTACACCGCCGCCTGCAATGCAACGGAGACACTTCTCGTCCACAGAGATGTGGCAAAAGAAATGCTTCCGGTCATGGCAAAAGCACTTAAGAAACACGGTGTAAAGCTCCGCGGAACCGCCGAGGCAGCGGAGATCATCAATCAGGCTGAACGCAATATGAGCAGCCATAACGTTTTTGAGATCATGGGAGACGACGATTTCAATACCGAGTATCTTGACCTGGTGCTCTCAGTCAAGATCGTGAACAATGCGCAGGAGGCGATCTCACACATCAACCACTTTGGTTCACATCACACTGACTGTATCGTGACTGAGAATAACGAGACCGCCGCCCTCTTCATGCAGCTTGTCGATTCGGCCGGAGTATACCAGAACTGCTCCACAAGATTTGCCGATGGATTCAGATACGGATTTGGCGCAGAGGTCGGAATCAGCACAAGCAAGATCCATGCAAGAGGCCCTGTAGGACTTGAGGGACTTGTAACCTACAAATACAAGCTTTACGGACATGGACAGATAGTTGATGACTACGCAACCGGAAAGAAGCAGTTCCATTTCAAAGACCTGTAGAATAATAAACGATCATCAGCGGGAACTCTCTCATGTATATCAGTCCTCGCTGATGCATTTACTATATAAATAGGAATTACATAAAAATGAAAACAATACTGAAAATATTCAAAAACGACCTGATCGGTATCAAAAAAAGTATACTCACAATAGTTCTCGCCGTTGGACTGTGCATACTGCCTGCGCTGTATGCATGGTTCAACATATTTGCAAACTGGGATCCATATGCCAATACCGGCAATATCAATATCGCCGTCGTCAACCTGGACAAGGGCTACACAGATGCGGACGGCAACGAGATGAACATGGGCCAGTCAGTGGTCGATAAGCTGAAAAGCCAGACCAGTATCGGCTGGGGATTTCCGGGATCTGAAAAGTCCGCCATCGGCGGTGTGAAATCAGGCACCTACTATGCCGCCGTCGTCATTGATGAGGATTTCTCCTACAACATGTTCAATGCCCTGACGGACAACTTCGTAAATCCAAGCTTCACCTACTATGAAAATGAGAAGAAAAATGCCGTGGCACCTAAGATAACCGACACTGCAGTCTCAACGCTCAAGACAAGCATCAACGAAACCTACGTCAAGGCGATATCACAGAAGCTTATCACTGCCATTGACGACTCCGACACAGATCTGTCGAAGGATCTCAAGGGAACGGATTTCATCACAGCACTCAAGACCGTCGATGACAATCTCGCCGGATACCAGAAAACCATAGATTCCATAATCAAGGCAAATAACAAACTCAAGACCAGCACAAAGCTCAAGGACGCAACTGACAAGAGCAGCAAGCTTCTGTCCGATGCGGGTTCCGCCATTGATTCAAGCATGTCTGATATAGACTCAGTGGGCTCAACCTACTACACTGTCAGGAATTCTCTTCAGGATCAGATTGACAGCATCGCGCAGGACATACAGAATCTGAAAAGCTCTGCAAAGCTTATCCATATGAAGGATGATGCAGAGAACATATCTGCCGATCTTGAGAATATCAAGGCAGATGCAGACAAACTTCAGCAAAAGATCGATGCAGTCGACGAATATATCAAATCTCTTGACATAAGCAACACGAATGAGGTTTCAGATGCACTCAACAAGCTTGACAAGCTAAAAACAGAGGTTAAGAAGATTTCCTCTCTCACCGCCGACACCATCGATAGTCTGGATATATCTGCGATCACAAATGCAGAAAATGCCGTATCAGATAAGCTCGACCAGATCATCGACTCTGTCTCAGACATAGATGACACATTTACCAGCCAGGTCATTCCTGACATGGACAACATTATCCTGAACATCAAAAATGCACTGAAAAACGCTCAGGATCTGTTAAATACCCTGAATTCTACCATCAGCAGTGCAAGCTCTGTATTTGACAATTATAAGGTGACTATTGCATCAATGAACACCAGTCTCACAGACCTCTCCGATCTCATAAGTGGTATACGTGACAAGATCCAGACCGCCACAGACGAGATCAACAAGGCCGCCGACAGCGAGGTGACCGACATGATCATAGCCTTCCTCAACGGAGACTCAGAGGCGCTGGCGTCATTCCTGTCAAAGCCTGTTGCTGTCGAGGAACATTACTACTACAGCATTGCCAACTACGGCTCGTCCATGGCACCATTTTACTCAGTGCTTGCCATCTGGGTCGGAATGACAATTCTCGTCTCCCTCATGAAGGTGCATGTGAAGGATGCGGACTATCTGAAGGATGCCAGACCACACCAGTTGTTCTTTGGAAGATACCTTATTTTCTTCCTGCTGTCTCAGCTTCAGGTTCTGGTCATAGTGCTTGGAGATCTGTTCCTGCTGAAGATACAGTGTCTGCACCCATTTGCATTCTGGGCAACTGCGGCACTCGCAGGGCTGACATTTTCAATATTGATATATTCACTCACCATATCATTTGGCGACATAGGCAAGGCCCTCGCTGTTGTGATCATGGTGCTGCAGATAGCGGGGAGCGGTGGAACCTACCCTATAGAGGCTCTTCCGAACTTCTTCAGACAGGTGTACATATTCTTCCCATTCCCATATGCGATAAATGCAATGCGTGAATGTATTGGCGGAATGTATCACGCAGACCTGTTCAAATATCTGCTTGAATTGTCAATTTTCATTGTGGTTGCACTGGTCATAGGACTTATAATCAG
>ENA-OPXC01001818-OPXC01001818.1-human-gut-metagenome-genome-assembly--contig:-NODE-1818-length-13884-cov-1.938535_pt1 | contig 13884 bp, 7 predicted proteins | sample MGYA00241512_ERZ502016 | MGnify/ENA primary metagenome ERZ502016 (study PRJEB25962, sample SAMEA2043043) | human gut metagenome | biome: human gut; feature: human-associated habitat; material: faeces...
TGTCGGCTATCGCGGCATACTGCTTTTTTGAAAAGAAGCCCGCCATTGACGTAAACTTTGTCAATGACGGACAACTTGCTATTTTTTGATTTTATTTCGAACCCACGTTAATACAAGGTTGTGCATACTTAAAACGCACAACTTCTTCCTTTCGTAAGTACTGATTATACCTGAATATTTCCTTTGTTGACACAAATACTTGCTATTCCATTAACTGTTTGTCTACGGAGCCTTTCCAGGGCAATCCTTCATTTTCATATTCAATGCTTCTTTACGTGCCAATGCTTCTAGGTAGAAATAGTCGGCATAGTTCAGAGGAACGTCAATTTCACTTCCTCCGGGATGATGTCCCGTAGAGTGGAGCAACAGGAAGCCGTAGTGCGTATCCGGTGCTGCCTGGTAGTGCTTGTGGAGATTGCTTACGATTTTGTCGGCAACAGCCCTATATTTTTTTCCCTTTTCCGGAGAAACATACGTGCATAGTTCATAAAGGCCGGAAGCGATAAGGGCGGCGGCAGAAGCATCGCGTGGCACATCCGGATTGATCTTTTCGGGAGTACAGTCCTTGATGACATCCATTTTCATGTCCCAATAGGGTACACCGTCTGCCGGCATGTTGGGTAGATTCAGGAAGAAATCGGCAATGTTTTCGCTCTGTTTCAAGTAAGTGGGATCTTTTGTAAAACGATAGCACATAGCAAATCCATACAATCCCCAGGCTTGTCCGCGGCTCCAGAATGAATCGTCTGAATTGCCCTGGTGGGTACACTTCATGCGGACTTCACCTGTTTCCGGATCATAATCTACCACATGATAAGAGGAGTAGTCCGGGCGGAAATGGTTTTTCATCGTTGTATTGGCATGGTTCACGGCCACTTTCCAGTAAATGGAGTCTCCGGTAAGTTGGGTAGCGTGGAACAGCATTTCCAGGTTCATCATATTGTCGATGATGACCGGATATTTCCATTTGTCGCGGTTGTGGTCCCAGGACCGGATACTTTTCACTTTCGGACTATAGCGGGTAATCAATGTTTTGGCACTCTGTAGCACCACGTCCAGGTAGGAACGTTCGCCGGTTAACTCGTATGCCTTGCCGAAGCTGTCGTACATCATGAAGCCCAGGTCATGGGTACCTTTGTGCCATTTGGACTCTTCGATGGGCCAAGTCCATGAGATAGCAGACTGGCGCCAATAGTCGTTGTGCGTATAGGCGTACATCTGCCACAAAGAACCGGCAAAGAATCCCGAGCACCAGTCGTGGGGATGTATCATGGCCAGTGAACCGTCCTTATGGATACTTCGGGGAATGACACGGCGCTTGGCGGCATTCTTCTCTTCCTTTTTGGCCTTATCGGCACATTTCATGGCCAGATCCAGCTGTCCGGCGGCAAAGGCATAGGCATGGTCTGTTTCGGTAGCTTTTACATACAGAAGATTGAAACTGTCCTGCGGTTCCAGTATGCGGTGCGCATAGTAAAGTTGCAGGTAGTCTTTGCGTGCGGGGTTCAGATAAGCGGCTGTACGGTAGAGGTCCTTGCAGAGGTTTTGCTGGGAGTGTTCCCACCCGCTGATCTGCTGGTAAGGCCATTCACCGAGGCTCTTTCCCACGTAGGATGCCAGAAAATCCATGGCTTTGTAGAAGCTTCGTCCATCGGTTGATGTGGCGTTGTCAATGTTGCTGCCCAGTTTCTTTGCCATCAGCATGATGTCAATGAAATGTGTCAGGTTATATTGGGAATAGTGGAAAGCGAGGGTACGACGCAATTCCTGCGGTTGGCGTCCGTCGGGTTCTATCTGTGGGAAGATACGTCTTTCGGCGAAAGCATTGACTACCTCTTGTGCTAGTTTCTTGTTGCCGGTATAGAGGGCGAAAGCAATGATTTGGGCGTCGTAGGCCACACTGTGGTTGTTGGCTCCAGCCGCCTCTTCCTTGCCTTGCGGGCTGGTGAGCATCCAGTCGGTCAGTTCGGCAAACCATTTCTTCAGTTGCTTGCTGTCCTTGGCAGTGAATGCTTGTGATTGTTCCAACAGCGCTACAGCATCCAGCATCTCTATGAAGGAGTAGGTATCTATCAGTCCGTAGCAGCGCCCCTTGTTGTTATTGTGCCCCGGTATCATCTGCGCGTATTCCAGATTAGGATTCATTCGGGTGTCTTTGTCCAAAAACCACACACGGATAAGCTCAGTCGCTTTCCTGGCATATTTTTCTTCTTCGCTGAAGTACCAGGCTAATGCCAAGGTGGTGATGCGGCTAACGGTTGTACCCAGACGGTTGCGGTCCAGTTTGCTCAGTTCGGGATTCGATATGCCGTCGCGGTTGATGTAGGGCAGTCCGTCAGGTTTTGCTGGGTCGGGCCAAAAATAGCGGGCCTGGCTCATATAGTCGTGCTTGTCACCGCTGGCGGGTGTCTTTTCTTTCATCATGACAGAAAGAGGCTGTACGTCCGATAGTTTGTCCGCTTCCTTCTTCAGTGCCTCGTAAGCTGTGGCGTAGAACGGTTCCCGGATAGAACGTTTCACATTGGCAAGGTGTGTTGTGTTCCATACGGATTGCGCTTGCATGCAGGGTGCCATAAACAAGATGGCAAGTGTCCATTTTACTGCTTTCAGTTTCATTATATTCTGCTGTTTTATATGGATTAGTAAATATTACGGAGTTTGATACCATTCAGGAAGCATTTGCCGCTGATGGTATGGAAGCGTATTTCAAGACTGTCCGCTTCGTTGTTGACGATATATTTCTTCCGTAGGGCATGGAAATAACCGCTTTCTTTACAAGGTGACAGACTCTCTTCAACAGTACTTCCATTGATGGAAATACCGAATGTGCTCTCACGGTTTTCATGTGCTCCGTCACGTCCCAACAGATAGGCTGCTGAGGAGTTTTGGCGAAAGATATCCGTGAAGAGGAATTCTATCTCATAGACACCTTTGGGCACGTCAAAACGGTATCCTTCGATGCCGTTTCTGAGAGTCTGGAACAAGGGACCGTCAGCAGTGTTGCGTATTTCAGTCTCCGTACCCCGTTCCTCACCACCGATATATCCCCAACTGCCGGGTGTATAAGGCTGGTCGGGAAGCCAAGTCAGTTGGCTTTCGTCGGAAGTGAAGAAGCACCGGCTTCCCACATTTATGGCCAGTTCCAGATTTTTCAAGTTGGTTGCATCCAGTCGGGCAGGAACCGGGTGGAAATTTACTTTCAAACCGTCTTGCACCCTTATTCCCTGATGGTTGCCTTGTGCCAGAAGAAAGGGTTTCCTGCTGCAGAACGGAACTTCGAAGGTGACGGTGTAATTCTTTGTTTGCTGCTTACCTATGGACTTCCCGTCGATGAAAAGCTCTACCTCGGGAAGATTGGAATAGACCTTTACCGGCAACAAGACAGGGGCATTTCCCTGCTGTACGCCACTGCGGTATGTCCAATCACGACTGGCAATGTGCAATACGGGGATGTCCTTACGCCAGGCAGCTTGGTAGTAATAATATATATCTTTAGGAGTACGGTCGGCATACAGCAATCCTTTGTTGTTGATGCGTGGCATGGACTCGTCACGTAGGGCCGAGCAGAAGTCGATGAAATTCCAGTGTGTACCGCCACAAACATAAGGTGTATTCTCCAGTACCGGAAGATAGTGTTCAAGGTATTTCTGCTGGTATTCAATACTGAAATCGAAAGCGCGTGGGGTGAGTGAATGCAACCGCTTGTCCGATCCTGCACCATATTCGCTGACAATCATCGGATGGGCAGGACAGTCCCGGTGCTGTTGTGCCAGATATTTTTCGAATCCAGTGACGTCTCCGCCATACCATCCCTGGTACAGGTTCCATCCTACAATATCGGTGATGTTGCTTATGCCGGTCTCATTATAGCTGTTGCTGCCATGGAATGCCATGGCACTGACGCGTGTAGAATCTTCCGCTTTGAGTACTTTCTCCAGTCTTTTGGCAAGTGACGATGCACGCTCTATAGCGGGCTTCAGTTCGGTTTCGGTTTTATATTTCCGTTGGGTGACAAGTAAGATCTCGTTCATGTATCCCCATGCAATGATGGAGGGATGGTTATAGTGCTGGCGAATCATCTCACGCAGGTTTCGTTCGCAATTGTCTCCATATCCGGGAGTCTCGGGCACGATGTCAATGATGGGGATTTCTTCCCAGGCCAACATACCGAGTTTGTCGCACATCTCCAGGAGAGCGTCATCCTGGGGGTAATGGGAGACACGGATAAAGTTGGCTCCCATTTCTTTCATCATTTTCATGTCACGGCGGTGTATTTCGTCGGTCAATGCCACCCCGATAGGTTTCTGGTCTTGGTGACGGCAGATACCGCGAAGCTTATAGGGTTTACCGTTAAGGAAGAATCCTTTGTTGGCATCGAAGTGGAACCACCGGAAGCCGGTATGATGGTTACTCTGGTCCAGAACCACTTTAGTCTTGCAGTCACGCAAGGTGGTTTCTATCCGGTAGAGGGCAGGCGTTTCGGGAGTCCATAACCGGGGATGCAGGATGGGCGATGCAACATTCTGGAAAGCATAGGTCTCCCCAGGATTCAGTTGTATGGACTTCTTTAGTGTTTGTAACAAGATACCGTCTGGCTGGTAGATGGAATGAACGAGTTCCAGGTTTGCCTTTTCGCAGGCGTCATTCTTAATTTCGCCACGGATGGAGAGGGTGGCTTTCTCCTCGGACACTTGGGGGGTACTGATGAAGATACCGTCCGAACCGTGGTCGGTTAAGTTGAAATGTTGGTTGGGAACGGCAGTGAGCCATACATCCCGATAGATACCTCCGAAAAAAGTGAAATCTCCGGAGATGGGAGGGATGTCCATCCGGGCATTATCCACGCGAATAGCCAGAACGTTGGGGGAATGGAAAGAGAGGAAGGGGGTGATATTGAACGTACAAGCAGTATATCCTCCCGCATGTTCACCTATGTTTTTGCCATTGATGAAGAAGGTAGCCGCCTTGTTTGCAGCATCCAGTTTCAGAAAGACCTGCTTGCCTTTCCAATTTTTGGGAAGGGTGATACGATGGCGGTACCAGCCTATTCCGCGATAATAGTCTTTTTCGGTATAGGCATCAGTATTCCAAGTATGCGGCAGGTGGATGTTTGCCCATTGGCTGTCGTTGAAGGTACTGTCTGCAGCGGAAGTACATTCGCCTTTTAGAAATTTCCAGTCGTGGTTGAGGCTCTTCGTTTCTCGTTGCGCACGGAGTGACATTGGCATCACAATCATGGCAAAGCAACAGATCACTGTCCATAAGGCAAAAAGGAAACGGCCTCTTTTGTAAGGGTATCCCATAATCTGATAGTTGTTGAGTTGAGGTGGTAAAGTTATAAAAGAACGGTGGAAATTCTGTTTCTTTCTTGCACGAATTTCCACCGCTTGTTAATCCTTATATCATAATCTCTTTTTTTTCATCTTCTGTTGGTCATTTACCATCCATAGTTTTGAGGAATTCGTCCTTGTGACAGATTGATGACATTCTGATGAATAGGATACAAGTAAAGCTTGTCGCTCCATTGCCGGTTCTCTAACTGAGTACGGGTATAATAGGAAGCCGGGTCACCAGGGGTCTTGTCTTTTGAACCCTTCATGTTCATGCCGTAGAAGCGTGTCTGGTCACAGCCTATTTGCCCGTTGTCACATATCATCCAGCGGCGAATGTCGAAGTAGCGTTGACCCTCGCAGTATAGTTCAACATAACGCTCGTGCTGTATAGCTTCAAACTGTCTGTCGTAATTGCCGATAACCCCTGTTTTCATACCGCTTTCCTGCAAGTCTTGGTAGCCGTTGATGCCTGCGCGGTGTCGTATCATATCTACATATTTGATAATTTCCGGATTGCTCGGGTCAATTTCGTTCAAGGCTTCGGCATAGAACAAATAGAACTCGGCCATACGGTAAATGATGGAAACACGCTTCCAAGCTTGCGTGTAGCCGTTAGCATGGTTTACTGTACGGTTCTTGAACTTACCAAGCATATATCCAGTTTTTACATTGTCACCGTTGGAGAGGTCATTGCCACCACCGGCAGAGAAGTCTACGATGTAGTTCGGATTACCGTCCATCCAATTCTTGAACCAACTTCTTCCTTGATAAACCACGTTGGCATAGAAACGAGGTTCGCGGTTCGCATACATATTGTAAATGTTTTTGTCTATCTTGGTGGCTTTGTATGCGGGGTCGTAGCAGCGGTTTTCCACTTCACTGAATCCAGTTTCATTGTATCCACTATTGTCGTCATTGATTGTCAATCCATTGGACATGAAGAACATATCCACTGCGTCTTGGGACGGTCCAATGGTTCCGTAACAGGAGTTCACATCACGTGGGTTGGTACGCTTTTCCATTTTATATTGATCGGAATAGCTATTGTTCGTACTGCTCCAAAGAATTTCTTGATTGTATTCCTGAAAAAGGTTGTACACCGAACGGTCTGGAGCTTCCACCCCGTTTGCCATTACACGGTAGAGTCCATGGTGATGTGCTTCAGCATAATCTATCAGATCTTTTACACGGTCTCTGGCAATAATCCATTTCTGCGGGTCTTTGCTTTGGGGGAAGATGTATTCTCCTTTAGCATTTTGGAGTTTTTGCAGTCCTTGGTAGTATTCAGAGCCATCACCACCATTGAAAAGCTTGGAGGCGGCATACATCCACAGCTTGGCACGCAGGGCCTTAGCCACTACGATGGTGGGGCGTACTATTTCATGGAAGTTATAACTATAGTTTCCATCGGCAAACGAGGTGATGGCTGATTCTGGCAGTTTGGATTGTAGCGGATCGCATAGCGGCTCCAATATACCATCAATGTAATTCACCATTTCGTCCACAGTGGCACGATCGTAATCTGTCACATGAGGCTCTGCCGCATCATCTATTTCTGTAACGATACAAGCGGGACCGTAAAGTTCAAACATAGAAAAATAATAGTAGGCTATCATGAATCGGCATTCATCTTTCATGCGGGCTATTTCGTCAGCTGTGATTTTGTTGTTGCTGCTGGGGTCACCTACGCCTTCATTGTGGGCACGTTCTATGAAAATCATGGCTTGACGGATGTCTTTATAGAAAGCAGCCCAACGATGATAGCTTCCGCTGGCCGCCGTGAAGCCAGCCGTCATCACATCGCGTGAACTGGCTTTTTCGGATGCAATCTCACCACATAGGTTTGACCAAGGATTTTTAAAGGCATTGGTTTCCGAACCTGTTTCAGAATACTCCATCAAGTCGCGATAAATCACTCCATACCAATCGCGGGTATAGTTTGCGTTGTCCCAAACTTCATCCACTCCCAAGCTAGCATTAAACTCGCCAGAGATGTCCAGGTAGTCTGAGCAGGATACGGTGCCGAGTGCAAGAGCGGCAAAGCTAACAGTTGTATATAATAAATTCTTAAGTTTCATATAATATATATCTTTTAATTCTTTTGTTTAGTTAGAATGTTACCTCTGCTCCGAAAGTCCAAGTACTTGATATAGGGTATTTGGCTCCTGAGTTCGCATCGCCCAGTTCTGGATCCCAATATTTCACATGGTCCCAAGTCTTCAGGTTGGTTCCCTGCACGTAGAGACGCAAGTTGGTGAGGCGCAATGATTTAAGCTGCTTTCTATTGAACTGATAACCGAATTCCACGTTCTTCAAGCGAATGAAACTGGCATCACGATACCACCAAGTGCTCGGCTGCAGATTGTGTGCAAAGGTATTGTTGCGCAAACGCGGATAGAGCACGTTGTCATTGTACGGATCGGATGCTTTCCAACGACTCATAGCTTCCATACGGGCGGATGAGGCATCTTTGCCCTGATTGAACGGCATGAAGTTGGATGCTTTGCTCATTAGATTGATGGAAGCGCCTGATACACCTTGGAAGAAGATTCCGGCAAAGAAGCCTTTCCAATCCGCGTTGAACGACAGTCCATATACGCTGCGAGGTGTCTTATCCAAATGTCCATTGTGGTATGTCTTGTCATCGTCATTGATAATACCATCTTTGTTCAAGTCGCAATACTTGATATCACCGGGAGCAACCGCCGCACCGGGGTTGGGACGGTCAGATTTCAGTTGGTAGCTTTCGGCGCCACTTACGGGATCGACGGTAATGTTGAAGTCATCAGGTGTATAAAGACCATCGGCAATATAGAGGAACGGAGTCCATAATGACATTCCCGTAAGGTCTTGGTAGCTATAGACATGTCTGATCTCATCCGTTTCTATAATCTTGTTCTTTGCATACGTGTAATTGGCACGGAAAGTTAGATTAAGGTCGCCCACGTGTTGCTTGAAGGTCAAGTTGCCATCTATACCCTTGTTGCTCACCACACCATAATTCTGAATTGGTGTAGATTGCAAACCGCTCATGGACGGGATGGTATTACGGTTTACCAAGATATCTTTACGACGGTTGGAGAAGTAATCCATAGTCAGATCGATTTGTCCGTTCAGCAAGCCGAGATCGAAGCCGAAGTTGCTCTTGTCTTCAATTTCCCAACGCAGGTTGGGGTAGAATGCACGGTTTTCGCTTAAATTACCATACCAGTTCTCGGCATTCCCATTTGATCCTCCCGAAATGCCCAGATTAAGTCCACCAGCACCATTGTTCATCTCCTCCTGGTAAGGGAAACGGGTTCCACCCAATTGATCGTTACCGGTACGTCCGTAGGAGGCACGTATTTTCAAGGTACTGATAACCTTCTGTATTGGTTCAAAGAACTTCTCGTGGCTCACATACCAGGCTCCACCCACAGCGGGGAAAATACCCCAACGGTGTCCTGGAGCAAAATTCTCACTACCTGTCATACCAAAACTTCCTTCAAGGGTGTAGCGGTTGTCAAATGTGTAAGAGCCACGTCCCACAATGCTTTGTTTGCGATAGGGCAATAAATTCAGCCCACTTGCATTCTGATTTTGAGTCTCTTTTTGGTTGTAGAGCAACAAACCGGTAACATCGTGTTTATCGTTGAAGTTGCGTTTGTAGTTGAAAGAGGCTTCGATGTAGATCTTTTTGTTACCACCGGAAGCTCCGCTTGAAGGATTGCTCAGTGCAGACCCAGCTTCCAGTGCTTTGAAAATCAGATTGCCGTTGGCATCACGGCCAGTAGCTGTGAAAGTTGCTGGTGACATGGTTCGGTTGATGTACTGATTAGAGTTAGCATCGAAACTCACACTGCCTTTTACAGAAAGTCCTTTGGTGATGAAATCCAAATCCTGTTCCAACAAGACCTTGCTTTGGAAGGTTGCGTCCCAACTCTTGCTGTAACCGCTGAAGTACAAGAAATTATAAGGGTTCTGACGCAGCCCCGAATTGTCGTAGTTTGGGTGCTGTGAGGCTGAACCGTCTGAATAGATTTGTGGATAAAGGTGTACTGGTTGTAGTGTCATGCCACCAAAAATATCGGAAGCTGTCTTACTGGGGGCTACCCGGTTTATATATTGACCGGACATATCCACAGACATACGAGTAGTTTTGCTTAACTCGAAATCAATATTGGAGCGTAAGTTATAACGCTTGAAGCTGATATTGGAGTCATAGTCGGCATTTTTTTTCTCCTTATATACACCGTCTTGTGTATAATAGGCGCCGGATACGAAAAAGCGTACACGATCACCACCTCCCCGAAAGTTAATGGTATAACGCTGGCTGCTGGTATGGTCGCGCAACATATTCATCCAGTTGGCATCCGGATAAAGATCAGGATCAGCTCCGGTGCGGTATTTTTCCAAGTCAGCATCGCTTACCGGAGCAGTATAGTTGGCACGCGGATTACCATTACTATTCCAATCAGCCTCGTTATACAAGCTTAAATAGTCGTAAGAGCTCATCAGGTTGGGCAAGCGGAGCGGCGTAGAGTAACCATATTCAGCAGACATGTTAATGACCGTTTTCTGAGATTTACCTCGTTTGGAAGTAATCAATACAACTCCATTGGCACCTTCTGCACCATATACAGCTGTGGCAGCCGCATCTTTCAATATGGAGAAGGTCTCGATTTCATCCACATCAATATCGTTCATCTTACGGGGCACGCCATCCACCAATACCAGAGGGTCTGTGCCACCGGCATAAGAACTGATACCTCGGATAAAGAATTGGGCATCGTCCCATCCTGGTTCGCCCGAGCGTTGCACTGCAATCAGTCCGGGCAATTTACCTGCAATGTTATTGGTGAGATTAGCACTCTTTACGCTCAACTGAGCCGGTCCTACGGTAGACATGGAACTCACCACACTTTCCTTTTTCTGTTTACCGTAACCCACTACTACCACTTCTTCGGTAGAAATAGCATCCATCTCCATGCGTAGATTAAAGGTGGTCTCCTCTGCTTTTACTTTGTGTTCTACGGTGATGAATCCTATGTAACTAAATTGAAGTGTTTCGCCAGGATTTACTTCGATGGAGTATCGTCCGTTGATGTCACTGATCACGCCCCGTCCGGTAGTGCCCATTACCATGATAGTTGCCCCAATAATAGGATCGCCGTTAGAATCGGTCAGCAAACCTTTGATACGCGTTTTTTGTTGTTGCATGTTTTCCATGCCATCTGTCTTGCGGGCAGTGTCGGCCTTTACAAGCGCTGGTTGTATTGCCAGTGAAATAGCAAATAGCGCCGCAAGATAATATCTCTTCTTCATTTGATTGTCATTTAATTAAATTAATTATCCCTTTGTATTCCTTACCTTATTCTGCAGCCTCGTAAACAGGCATTTCCTCCAGTGCTTTCACCCACAATCCAGCGGGCTTGGTGGCAGTTTCCATGGTCATTACCATGTACTTGCCTGTAGGCCACATCTCTGCACTTTGGAAGTTACCGTCACTGGCATATTTTATATAGTTACCACCTTCTTTCAGCGTATATGCGCCAGGACCTACCCATTCCAATCCCCATCCTTTTTGGCCGAAAAATTTGAAGTTGACATTGCCGCTATCAATGTTCTGGCCCACCAACATCACCAGTTCGTACTTAGTGCCGGTCAGTGGAACGAGGTTGAACCCTTTGTTTGTATTCCAATTGATGTTGTTCTTGCTATATGATGGAAACCCTATTCTCTCATTTCCGATAACCCATACGGCAGATGCATTTTGGTTACCTGAGGCGGTCGCATTTTCCAACTGTTCCATCATGATGGCTTTCAGCCCTTTATCCAAGGTGAAGCGATATTTGCCATCTCTACCACGGAAATGGAGCAGTTGTTCATCTCCTTTTACACCACTGAACCAAGTGGGGTTTTTCCAAAGCTCGGGGTACTCTTCTTTGATGCCGCTCACTTTGATAATGTCATCCTTTTTAAATTCCGTCTCAACCGTAAACACATTGCCCGAACCCTCGAATTCCACAAATTTATTCTGCGTATCAAATCGTAAACCAAATTTAGGGAAAGGAGTTCCCTCAAAAGTCAAGGTGTTGAATGTAATGTCATACATACCATCATCGCCATATCCGGTAGTCTCAAAGCTGATATTTTTTGGAGCATTCATTGAAATACGACCGTTGTCCATACCAAAACGAATCTCGTTGCCTGTTAGATAAGGATTGTTGCTTCCGTCGGAATAAGCCGGGAGTACAATGGATGCTTCCATTTCAGCAGGAAACTTGGCGCGCGCACTGTACTCGTATTCCTTTCCTTTCACAGGCATCATGGCATATTCTGTTCCATCTGCCGCTACTAAACGAAGTGTCTGATACTTGGGACGCTCTATTGCTACCGTCATTTCACGGCTGTCTGCAGCAAAGCGTTCGTTTTGTACACGCAGGATTACTTTGGCATCTCCGTCCGGGGTATTCTTTAAGAACGGAACCAACACTTTTCCGCTATACTTTCCATCGGCTTTCAACATGTAAAGTGCTTCCTCGTGGTTATACTTGGAGGCATACATCACATAATCTGCCAGTTTGTTGATTGCTTCTTCAGAACTCGGGCTGTGTACACTGCACCATGCCTTGTTCCCAGTATCACATGCATTTATGAAATACATGGCCTCTTCTCCTTTAACCTCGCCAATAATAAAGTAATCAATATCCGTCAGCAGACCGTTCTTGGCAAGGTCTTTCAAATCGTAATCCTCAGTGATATGTTCAACTGTCATTTCCGGTTTACTGGAAAACAATTCATCTGACTCCTGTATGATAAGACCCGATGCATTACAGGGAGTGTACTCCAGCAGGGTATTCATCAATGTTGTTTTTCCACTTCCGTTTTCACCGGTAAGAATGACATAATCACCATCCTTTACTTCCAGGTTCACCTGCTCCAGCACTGGCGTTCCTGTGTAGTAAAACGAAAGATTTTCTATCAAAATTCCCATAATTTCTCCTTTTATCGCAACAGCAGTTCTACATTTCAGAACAGCCTTTGTTCTCAGCAACTGCTGCCTCACGGCTTCCGTTCAGTGCCTTCTGCAATGCCTCCAGATTCTTCCTCATCACAGAAAAATAATCCTCGCCGGCTTCTATATCTTCTTCACTCAATCCCTCAATAGGATTCAGCACAGCCGTCACAGCATCCACTTCCTTCGCCACAGTCTTCGCCACCTTTGGGCTTGCCAGTTCCTCGAAAAATATGGTATGGATGTCATATTTTTTCGCATACTCGATCACTTCCTGCATCTTGGCAGGATCAGGCTCTGAATCCGGTGTCAGGCCTTCAATCGCCAGCTGTGTCAGATCATAGGCATTGCACAGATATCCGAACGCCTCATGAGCCACGATGATATCCCGGCTCTTTGTATCTTTCAGGCCATCCCGGAATTCCTGGTCCAGCTCGTCAAATTCACCGGCATATTTCTCATAATTCGCTTCATAATAATCCTTATTCTCCGGATCCGCTTTTACAAAAGCATCCTTAATATTCGCCATCTCCTGTTTCGCCCGCATGGGATCCAGCCAGACATGGGGATCTTTTCCATTATCGCCATGAGCATGATCCTCACCTCCATCCAGAAGCTCCACACCATCCGATGCCTCAGACACCACCAGATCCTGATTTTCCAGAGTGTCCAGCACATCTTCCGCCCAGTGTTCCAGGTCCGCGCCATTGTAGACAAAAACATCCGCATCCTCAAGATTCCGGATATCCGTCGCCGCAGGTTCCCAGTCATGAGGCTCCGTTCCCGCAGGAACCATATCCTTCACCTGAATCTTATCGCCGCCCACCTTCCGGGCAAAATCATACATGGGATAAAAGCTGGCCATCACTTTCAGCCGGCCATCATCCACAAACGGCTGCCCCACTGTTCCGGCCCTGTGCAATCCATAACCGGTCACACCTCCGACCACAAGGAGCGTTGCCGCCAGAACCGCTGCCGCAGCCATCTTCCCTCTGTTAAAATTCATTTCTTCCTCCTGCACTCATCACAATATCCATAAAAGATCGTCCGGCTCTGATCAATCTCAAACCCGTGCTCATCCAGCACATGTCCCACAAAATGGTCAATGCATCCACACTGCAGAGGAATCGTATGCCCACATTCCAGGCACACAAGCTTACCATAATTCTTCCGTTCCTCATCCCGGATAAACCGATATTGTGCCGGTGCTCCCTCCACAGACGGAACTTTCAGCACAGCCCCTTCTTTCTGCAGACGCTCCAGACCTCTGTACACCGTTGTCCTTCCGATCCGGATCTCTTTTCCACGAAGGATCTCCATAAACTGGTCAATCGTATAAAACGTATCTCCATATTCCTGCAGACACTCCAGGATCAGCTTCTGCTGCCTGGTACTGTATTTCATTTTTTCTTCCATATATTTCACTCTCTTCCGTCAACTGCACCTTCCATAACAAATTTTTTCATCGTCTGTATTTTCATACACAGCTTTATGGCCGGTCAGTCATCCATACGTCAAGCGGATATTCGCAATCCGCTTCGCTGCTTGCTCATA